>Ga0214923_10000174_pt1 | contig 97273 bp, 109 predicted proteins | sample LL1510_MetaG_FD_177993 | JGI IMG/M metagenome (GOLD analysis project Ga0214923, IMG submission 177993) | Freshwater microbial communities from Lake Lanier, Atlanta, Georgia, United States - LL-1510 | ecosystem: Environmental > Aquatic > Freshwater > Lake | place: USA: Georgia | collected... | reverse complement strand
CCGAAGGACGTGGTATAGGCATTACGCAGGTCTGCGCCCTCGAGCAGCTTGCCCGCGTTGAAGTGCTGGTTGGGGTCCACCTTCATCTTGTAGGCGTGGAAGGCGTCTTTCTCGGCCTGGCTGAGAAACTCCATCTTGGTGATGCCAATGCCGTGCTCACCCGAAATCACACCATCAAGACCCTTTGCGATCTCCATGATGCGGGCCACCGCCGTGTGGGCCTCCTGAAGCATCTCGTAGTCGTCGGAATTCACGGGCAGGTTGGTGTGCACGTTGCCATCACCTGCGTGCATGTGCAGGGCGACAAAGACACGAGACCGCAGAATGCGTTTGTGCGTAGCCTCGAGAAGCTCAAGCACAGGGGCATAGGCCAGACCGGTAAAGAGGTGACGAAACTCTGCGCGCAGCTCTCGCTTCCAGGACACCCTCAGGGTGTGGTCCTGAAGCAGCTCACCCAGGGTGCTCGACCGCTTGTTTTGTGGGATCGACTCCAGAGGGATGCCCACTCGCTCAAGGGCCTCAGCCTGGCTCTGGGCGGCGGCATCGAGGTGGGCGAGCAGAAAACTCCAGCGATCCTCGACCATGCGCAGCGTTTCGCCAGCCGACTCGAGCCTGCGCTGCAGCTCAGCCTGACGATCTTCCTGGGCATCGCCCTCTTCGGTCTTGTTGAGCATGAGCACACCGCGGCTCTGGGCGTCGTTAAGGGCTTGACGCAGCGCGCGGGTGAGCTTTACCTTGTTCGAAATAGAGAGCTCTATGTTGATGCGCTCGATGGCATTGGTGTACTCGCCCATGCGATTCAGGGGGATGACCACATCCTCATTAATCTTGAAGGCGTTGGTATGCCGAGCGATGGCTGCTGTGCGAGCGCGATCGACCCAGAAGGCCTTGCGGGCCTCGGCGGAGACCGCAACGAACCCCTCCCCGGCGCGGCCATTGGCCAGACGAATGACCTCGGATGCGGCCTTGGCCACCGCGTGATCATCGTCACCGACGATGTCTCCGATAAGCACCATCTTGGGCATGCTGCCGCGCTTACTCTTGGTGCTGTAGCCCACCGCCCTGAGATAACGCTCATCAAGATGCTCTAAGCCCGCAAGCTGCGCGCCGCCCGGCTTCTTGTCCAGAAAGTCTTTGATGTCGACGATGGACGGAACAGCGTCTTGGGCGTTGCCGAAAAATTCGAGGCAGACCGTGCGAATGTGGGATGGCATGCGGTGCAACACCCAGTGGCAGCTTGTGATGAGTCCGTCACAGCCCTCTTTTTGAATGCCGGGCAGCTCGCCCAGCACCTTGTCGGTGACGTCTTTTCCAAGGCCCAGCTTTCGAAAGATGCGGCCCTCAAGCTTTACCTGTCTGCGCTCAAAGGGCTCGCCCCTGAAAGCGCCCTCGGCGGTATCCGATACAAACTGGTTCGGCAGATAGCGGCTGACCTCGAACTCAGCCCACTGGGCATCGTGGATCTTGCCCATGTTGTGACCCAGGCGCTTCACCTCGAGCCAGTTGCCCTTGGGGTCGACCATGCGCCATGAGGCGAGGTTGTCGATGGCGGTGCCCCAAAGCACCGCTTTTTTTCCGCCTGCGTTCATGGCGATGTTCCCGCCCACACAGCTCGCATCTGCAGAGGTGGGGTCGACCGCGAAGACCAGTCCTTGAGCGTCAGCCGCATCGGACACCCGACGGGTGACCACGCCAGCGCCCGCAAAAATGGTGGACACCGAATGGTCCATTCCCGGCAGAGTGGTCTTGCGAACCAAGCCCAGTGAATCGAGCTTTTCGGTGTTGATGACAACCGAGAGCGGCGTGAGCGGGACTGCGCCCCCGGTATAGCCTGTTCCCCCACCACGCGGGATGATGGTGAGGCCAAGCTCAATGCAGGCCGACACCAGAGGCGCCATCTCGGCCTCCGTGTCAGGCACGAGCACCACGAAGGGTAGCTCTACACGCCAGTCGGTCGCGTCTGTGATGTGCGAGACACGAGCAAGTCCATCGAAGCGGATGTTCTGCTTGTGAGTAATGCGAGAGAGCCTGCGCAAGACCTTGCGACGCAGGGTGAGCGCCTGCTCAAAGTCGCAGGCAAAGCGCCTCACCGCGGCGCGAGCCAGATCGAGGAGTTCTGCGACCCGACGATCACGCTGCGCGCCTAGGGAGCCCGGTGCTTCGGAGGCACGCCTGCGATCGACCTCGGCGAGGCGATGATTAAGGGCCTCGATGAGCTGCTCTCGACGTCGGGGGTTTTGAAGCAGATCGTCTTGGAGGTAGGGGTTGCGCGCAACGACCCAGATGTCGCCCAAGACCTCGTAGAGCATGCGGGCGGAGCGGCCGGTTTTTCGTTCCTGCCGCAGCTCAGAGATGAGCGCCCACCCCCGGTCTCCGAGGACGCGAAGCACGATCTCTCGGTCCGAGAAGGAGGTGTAGTTGTATGGAATTTCCCGCAGTCGAGCTCCGGCCGGATTGTTCTCGGCACCAGTCTGGGCCAGAACGGCGGGGTGCAAGGGAGCGTTCATAGAGCAGGAGATTCTAGCTTTAAACTCCCCGCAAAGGAGTATTCAATGGGTGCGGCAATGGGTTCTGATTACCTGCGCAAGATTCTGACTGCGCGCGTCTATGACGTAGCGATTGAGACTGCGCTTGATCGCGCGCCGTCCCTCAGTCGCCGGCTGGGTTGTGAGGTCTTTCTCAAGCGAGAAGACACCCAGCCCGTCTTCTCATTCAAGCTACGAGGCGCTTACAACAAGATGGCCCAGCTTGCCCCCGAGCAGCTCGCCAAGGGGGTGATCGCCGCCTCAGCGGGCAATCATGCCCAGGGCGTTGCGCTCTCGGCACGAGAGCTGGGATGCAGGGCGGTCATCGTGATGCCAGTCACCACCCCCAGCGTGAAGATCGAGGCCGTGCGCAACTGGGGCGCTGAGGTGGTCCTTGAAGGCGATTCCTACTCCGACGCTTACGCGCACGCTGTCACCCTTCAGCAGGCCCAGGGGCTCACCTTTGTTCATCCATTCGATGACCCGGATGTAATTGCGGGCCAGGGCACGGTGGCCATGGAGATCCTTCGCCAGCACGCGGCCCCCCTTGATGCCATTTTTGTGGCAGTCGGTGGCGGCGGGCTCATCGCTGGCGTTGCGGCCTATGTGAAGCAGCTGCGACCAGAGACCCGGGTGATTGGCGTGCAGACCCGAGACTCCGATGCCATGAGCCAGTCGCTACAAAGAGGTGCGCGCGTCACGCTCTCCGAGGTTGGGCTCTTCTCGGATGGCACCGCAGTGAAACAGGTTGGCGAAGAGACCTTTCGGCTTGCCCAGCTCTATGTGGACGAGATGGTCTTGGTTGACACCGATGCGGTCTGTGCAGCCATTAAAGATGTCTACGAGGACACCCGAGCCATCGAGGAGCCTGCTGGCGCCTTGGCCATTGCCGGCATGAAGGCCTGGGTGGCTCAGCACGGACCCAAGCGGACCGATGGCTCGCCCAGAACTCTCGTGGCGATTGCCTGCGGTGCCAACATGAACTTCGATCGCCTGCGGTTTGTGAGCGAGAGAAGCGAGATCGGTGAGCAGCGGGAGGCCGTCTTTGCCGTCACCATCCCGGAAGAGCGGGGCAGCTTTAAACGCTTCTGCGGTCTTTTGGGCCACCACAACGTCACCGAGTTCAATTATCGAATTGCAGACGAACAGGCCGCGCACATTTTTCTTGGGCTGCAGGTGTCAAGTCGTCAAGAGGCAACCGAGATCGCGGACGCCCTCGTGTCTTCGGGGTTTGCAACGCTCGACCTCTCAGATGACGAGGTGGCGAAGTCGCATCTGAGGCACATGGTGGGAGGCCGATCTGGTCTTGCACGAAACGAGCGCCTCTACCGCTTTGAGTTCCCGGAGCGGCCTGGCGCACTCATGCGCTTTCTCTCGCACATGAACCCGAGCTGGAATATTTCGCTCTTTCACTACCGCAACCATGGTGCCGACTACGGCCGAATTCTGGTGGGCATGCAGGTGCCCGAGAACGATGAGCAGGACTTCGAGGCCTTTCTCACCACCCTGGGCTACCCGCACTGGGACGAGTCTCAGCATCCGGCCTACCAGTTGTTTCTGGGGTGTCAGACGGGCTGACACAGGCCCTAGAACACCGCGTCTCTCGCGCCTACCCTGCGCTCATTTCGAGCGGGGGCATCAATGACTCAGCATCCGGTTGCAGTGGTAGAGGACGATTCTCGTATGGCCCGACAGTCCTGCGACGTCATCACATCCTTGGGATGGCAGCCGAGGCATTTCGCCAAGGGCCGGGCCTTTTTGCAGAGCCTGAGAACCCAGCCCTTTGACGCGGTCTTGCTTGATCTGCGCCTGCCCGACATGAGTGGCCTAGACATCCTGAATGCGCTGCCGCTTGGTCATCGCTGCCCCGTGATCATGGTGACGAGCAGCGCGGACGAATCAAGCCTTCTCGCCGCCTTTGATGGCGGGGTCCGCGACTATGTCACCAAGCCCTTTCGAAGCCGAGAGCTGGGGGCTCGGCTTGGCGCCCTCCTCTCTCGCTCGGGGGTGCAGCCCGCGCGCGAGATCTTGACCGTGAGGGACCTGCAAATTGATCTGCACCCCGAGTCGCAGCCCATCGTATTTCGAGGGTCCGAGGCCATTGTCCTGACCGAGAAGGAATTTCGATGTGCGCAGCTTTTGCTGGCCTGCGCCGGGCGTACCGTCTCGCGCGACGCGCTGCGTCTTCGGGTCTGGCACCTCAGTGAGGCTGTGCAGACGCGCACCATCGACACCCATGTGTCTCGGGTGCGATGCAAGCTGGGGCTCTGGCCCGAGCATGGGTTTAGCCTGCGCTCCATCTACGGTGTGGGCTGGCGACTGGAAGTCTCGTAGAATCGGGGCCTATGCAGCTTCTTGCCATAGGCCTGAACCACCAGTCTGCACCGCTGGCACTGCGCGAGAGGCTGGCCTTTCCGGGCGACCAGCTTCGTCAAGGCCTTGGGGAGCTGCGCGAGGCCATTTCAGATTCGGCGCCCGAGCAAGCCATCCTCTCGACCTGTAATCGAACCGAGTTGTATCTGGCCACCAAAGAAGCCTCGGCAGCGCGAGAGCAGGCACTCGACTGGCTCTCTCATCGCTCCAATATGTCCCAGCCTCAGCTCGCTGCCCATCTCTATGAGCACGTCGACCCCAAGGCGGTTCGCCATATTTTTCGCGTGGCCAGCGGGCTAGACTCGATGGTGCTCGGTGAGCCTCAGATTCTGGGCCAGCTGAAACAGGCTGCTCGGGAGGCCCATGAGTCGGGCAGTCTGGGCCTGCACCTGCATCAGCTCTTTCAGAGGGCATTCTCGGTGGCCAAGGAAGTCCGCAGCGACACCGCCATTGGAGAGGCCTCGGTCTCGATGGCCGCAGCCTCCGTGAAGCTGTCCCAACGCATCTTCGGAGACCTCTCCAAGACCTCAATGCTCTTTATAGGCGCAGGCGAAATGATTGGCCTGTGCCTTGCACACTTTGCCGCCCATCACCCTCAGAAGCTTGCCGTGGCCAACCGAACGGTCTCGCGAGGCGAGGCGCTCGCGCGCGAATACGGAGGGCAGGCCCTCGCACTCACCAGTCTCTCGGAGCGGCTACACGAGTTCGACATTGTGGTGAGCTGCACCGCCAGCAGCCTGCCCATCCTGGGGCTGGGTCTCATTGAGCGCGCCCTCAAGAAGCGTCGCCATCGACCCATTTTTCTGGTTGACCTTGCCGTTCCTCGAGATATTGAAGCCGAGGTGTCGAGCCTCTCCGATGCCTTTCTCTACACCGTGGATGATCTCGGTGCGATGGTGCAAGAGGGGCATCAGGCGAGAAAAGAGGCTGTGGGGCAGGCCGAGGCCATCATCGATCAGGGTGTGCAGACCTTCTTGCAGTGGAAAGAGAGTCGGCAGGCCGTGCCACTCATTCGCGCTCTGGGTGCGCATGTGGAGGCCCTGCAGGAGCAGGAGCTCGCCCTCGCCCAACGACGCCTGGCCAAGGGGGATTCCACTGAGGACGTGCTGCGAGCCCTGGCCCATGGCCTCTCACAAAAGATGCTGCATGGCGCCTATTCAAGCCTGTCGAGCGCCGATCCACACACGCGTGACGAGGCGGCCGCTCAGGTCAAGCGCCTCTTTCGTCTTCCAGACTCTCTCTAGGGGTGATTGATGAAACCCAGCCTGCTGGCCAAGCTGCAGCAGCTTAAGGCGCGTTTTGCCGCCGTGGAGGCTGAGCTCTCCGACCCGGAGATCGCCTCGCGCATGTCGGACTACCGCCGCCTCACCAAGGAGCGATCGGACCTTGCACCCATCGTCGATGAGTTTGACGCCCATCAAAGTGCCGAGCGTGACCTCAAGGAGGTGCACCAATGGCTGAGTGACCCTGAACTCAAGGACTTCGCCTCCGATGAGCAGGCCAGGCTCAAAGAGCTCCTCGCACAAAAAGAGGCGGGACTCCAGAAACTGCTGCTACCCAAGGACCCCAACGATGAACGCAACGTGATTCTTGAGATTCGTGCGGGCACCGGGGGGGATGAGTCTGCCCTCTTCGCTAGTGACCTGTTGCGTATGTATATGCGTTATGCAGAACGTCAGCGCTGGCAGGCCGAGGTCTTGTCGGGACACGAGAGCGATCTGGGCGGCTACAGGGAGGTGATTGTTCGGCTCGCAGGAGACAAGGTCTACTCGCGCCTTAAGTTTGAATCGGGCGGTCATCGTGTTCAGCGTGTTCCCGCCACCGAGACGCAGGGTCGAATCCACACCTCTGCCTGCACTGTGGCCGTGCTCCCCGAAGCGGATGAGGTGGCCGAGGTGGTCTTCTCGCCAGATGAGCTTCGAATCGATGTCTTTCGTGCATCAGGCGCGGGCGGTCAGCACGTGAATAAGACGGAGTCAGCGGTTCGCATCACTCACCTGCCCACCGGCATCGTGGCGGAGTGCCAAGACGATCGAAGCCAGCACAAGAACAAAGAGCGCGCCCTGAAGGTGTTGGCAGCCCGCGTGCGAGACCGTCAACTCGCCGCTGCCCAGGAGAAAGAGGCCAGCGCGAGGAAACTCATGATTGGCTCGGGTGATCGATCGGAACGCATCCGCACCTATAACTTTCCGCAGGGTCGAATCACCGACCACCGAATCAACCTCACGCTCTACAAGATTGACCAGATCATGGACGGCGATTTGAATGAAATGACAGATGCCCTCATCGCGGAGCATCAGGCCGAACAGCTCTCGGCCCTGGGAGAAGACGCCTAGATGGCGGAGGTGCCCCAGATATCGCGACTTGAAGAGCTTGCGATTCTGGAGTGGGTGAGCGGTAAGCCCAGGAGCTGGCTGCTTGCACGATCGGAGCCTGAGCGAGACGCGCAGCTCACACCTGGTGAACGGGCCCTCGCCCAAAGACTGAGTGCGCGACGAGTCGCGGGCGAGCCCCTTGCCTACCTGCTTGGGTTCCGCGAGTTCTACGGCCATCGCTTCTGGGTGAATGCTCAGACCCTCATCCCCAGATCGGACACCGAGCTCTTGGTGGACGAGGCCCTGGCCCTCCTGCGCGCGCGAGACCGTGGGGAGCCCCTTCGAGTGCTTGAACTGGGTACCGGATCGGGCTGCATCATCATCTCGATTGCCCTGGCCGCCAGGTCGCAGAGCCTTGCGCTCGAGGCCGTGGCCAGCGACATTCACCCAGGTGCAGCTGTAATGGCAAGAAACAATGCGCGCTGGCACGGCATTCCGCTCCCCGTATTTGAGGGGAGCTGGTGTCATGCACTTCCCCAAAACCTCGGGGCCTTCGACCTCATCGTCTCGAACCCCCCTTATGTCGGCGCAAGTGACCCGCACCTGACGCAGGGCGATCTGCGCTTTGAGCCCCCCCTCGCCCTCGTGGGGCAGGCACCATCGGCGGACGGGCTTGCAGACTTGATGGCTATTGGATCCCAGGTGGGAGGGTGGCTCGCACCTGGGGGGCATGTGCTGGTTGAGCACGGCACGGACCAACAAGAGGCGGTGATGGCGATCCTTGAAAACGTGGGTTTCAGAGGGGTTTTAGGCCTCAAAGACCTTGCGGGACGCCCCAGAGCGGTTCGCGCTCATCTATGATTCAGTCAATCAGGATTTACAAAGGAACTCCCGCTATGGACGCCAAAACTTTCATCCACCAGACCGTGACCGAGAACCCCGTCGTGCTCTTCATGAAGGGCTCTGCCCAGTTTCCCCAGTGTGGCTTTTCAGGAAAGGCCATTCAGCTCCTGAAGTCCTGCGGAGTGACGCAGGTCGCCACCGTGAATGTTTTGGAGGATGAGTCTGTGCGACAGGCCGTGAAGGACTACTCGAACTGGCCCACCATTCCCCAGCTCTATGTGAAGGGCGAATTCGTGGGTGGTGCGGACATCATGGGCGAGATGCATGAGTCGGGCGAACTCAAGCAGCTCCTGGTTGAGGCCGGCATTCTCTCTTCGTAAGGCCTAGCTGTCGTCTTTTAGCCAGCCAAGGTAAAAGCCGAGCTTCATGAGGAGGTCTGCGCCTGTGACCATCATCACGAGGCGTACCGCATGAAAGGCGGTCACCGTCGGGGGGTCTAGGTTTAAGACCTTTGCAGTGATGGCCATCTCTGCAATGCCCCCGGGCGCAGTGGCCACAAGACTCGTGGCCCAGTTCATCTGCAGACCCACGTGCACGGAGAGTGCCATCACCAGAGACAGCCCAAGAAAGGCCAGGGTCATCAAGGCAGCCGCCACAGCAAGCCGTGGCGACTCCGCAAAGAGCTCTCGCGTAAAGCGCTGACCAAGATTCCAGCCCAGCATGATCTGACCCGCGGCCACCAAGACGGGGTGCAGCCGGTGCTCGGGTAAGAGTGCAGCCGAGACCAGCGCCGCAAGAAGAGGGGCCAAAACCCAGACGTTCGGAAAGCCTCGAATACGGTCGGCAAGCAGGGCCGCGAATAAAGCCGCCACGGCGAGCACGATGGTCTGGAGCCAGGGCAGGTAGAGCACGCCCGACCCAAGCGCTGAGCGATTGACGCCCATCTGGCCAACGAGGTCGGCAGCGATCACTGGGATGATGCTCACCACCATGGCCACGCGAATGCTATGAGAGACCGCAACCAAGTCGCCTCGAGCACCCGCCTTGTGCGCCTGAATGGCCATATCGCTTGCCGCACCAATGGCCGCTGCGTAGAAGCTGGTCTTCCCGTCAAAGCCCATAAAGCGCTGCAAGAAAACGGCTCCAAGAAGACTCATCAGGCAGGTGTAGAGCCCCACACCAATCATCCATCCCAGCATCTGCGTGAGTGCTGCGATGACAGTTGGCGTGAAGTAGAGACCGAGCGCAAGCCCAATCGTCATCTGCCCGGCCTTTACGCAAAAAGAGGGTGCCTTGGCTGACTGCCCAATGAGCGCGAGGCATGCCGATGCGGCAAGGCTGCCCAACATCCAAGGCAGAGGCAGGGCAAGCGCGTCAAAGAGTGCCCCTCCGCCGGTGGCCGCTCCGATGGTGAGCGCATAAAGACCGACACGACGAACGACAGGCAGGGACTGCGTCACGGGCGCAGGATGAGCTTCCGAATGAGGGGTGCGACCAGAAGCAGTGCAGCAAGGCCGAGAATGCTGGCCGAGATGGGGCGCTCGATGAAGGTGGAGTAGCTACCCATGCTAATGGTGAGCGCCTGACGCAGAGATTGCTCTGCAAGCGGGCCAAGGATGATGCCGATGATGAGGGGAGCCACCGGCACATCAAGCCTTCGAAAGGCAAAGCCAAGGAGGCCAAACCCAAAAAGAAGTGCGAGATCGACCACCGACTGACTGCCCCCATAGACGCCTGCAGCCGAGACCACGATCATCCCCGCGTAGAGCCAGGGTGGCGGAATCTTCAGAAGCCTCACCCAGAGACCCACCAGAGGCAGGTTCAGGATGAGCAGAATGACATTGCCAATGTAGAGGCTGGCAATGAGAGTCCACACGAGGCCCTGCTGGTCGGTGAAGAGGGCGGGCCCAGGGCGAATGCCGTAGGACTCGAAGGCCGACAAGATGATGGCCGCTGTGGCGGAGGTGGGGATGCCCAGGGTGAGCAAGGGCATGAGCACACCAGCCGCAGAGGCATTATTCGCGGCCTCTGGGCCGGCCACGCCCTCGATGGCGCCATGGCCGAACTCCTCGGGGTGCTTGGCCAACTTCTTTTCGGTGTAGTAGCTCAGAAGCGTGGGCAGCTCCGCGCCACCCGCGGGCATGGCCCCGATGGGAAAGCCAAAGAGGCTTCCTCGAATCCAGGGCTTCCAGCTGCGTCGAAAGTCCTCCTTGCTCAGCCAGAGGCTGTCGGAGACGGCAAGGACCTCTTGCTTCTTGCTCTCTCTGCCCTGCCAGGCGAGAAAGAGCGCCTCTCCAACCGCAAAAAGGCCCACCGCGGCCACTGTGATGCCCACACCGTCCAAAAGCTCCATCTGCCCAAAGGTGAATCTCGGCTGACCCGTCTGAAGATCAACACCCACCAAGCCAAACAAAAGGCCTGCAGCCAGAGAGAGAAGCCCACGCAGCACCGAGTTTCCGAGCACTGCGGTGACAGCGACCAGGGCAAGGACCATGAGCGAGAAGTACTCGGCAGGTCCGAAGGCGAGCGCCATCTCCACCACATAGGGAGCACAGAAAGTGAGCGCGATGGTGCCGATGGTGCCCGCGACGAAACTTCCCAGGGCTGCGGTGGAGAGTGCGGCTCCGGCGCGCCCTTTACGCGCCATCTTGTTGCCCTCCAGTGCGGTCATGAGGGTGGCGGACTCGCCGGGTGTGTTGATGAGAATGGAGGTGGTGGATCCGCCGTACATGGCGCCGTAATAGATACCCGCAAAGAGCACGAACATGCCGACTGCTGGCGCCTTGAAGGTGAGAGGCAGCAAGAGGGCAATGGTGAGCGCAGGCCCGATGCCAGGGAGCACACCCACCAAGGTTCCAATGAAGCAGCCCGCAAACCCATAGAGCAGCACCATGGGCTGCAAGGCCGAGGAAAAGCCCTGCATGAGGGCGTCCATGGAATTCATACGAGACCCTTCACAAGCGGGCCAAGTTCAACGCCCAGAAGTCCGGCAAACAGAAGCCAAAACGAGACCGAGATGGCAGAGGAAATGAGGAGAGAGCGCAGTGTGAGGGGCGCATCGAAGGCCCTGGCGATGAGAACCCCGCAGGCAGCACCAGCCACTCCAAACCCCAGGGGCTTGATGAGAAGCATGAGCACCGCGCAGCCTGCAATGAAATAGAGGGCTCTTGCACGTTCACTTGGAAGAGGCGCCTGCTCAGGATCCTCCGCCGCATCGGGCGCGCGATGTCGCCAGGCAGAGAGCACATAAAGCATTGCAAAAATGGCCAGGAGGCCCACGACGAGCCCCGGCACAAATGAGGCGCCCACCTCGGCGTAGACCGGTGAGGCCGGGATCTCAATAACCTGCCAGGCACTCAGGGCGACAAAGACCAAAAGCGCCAGGGAGAATGCACGGGGGTTCATGCGGCCAGGCCGAGGTCCTTTAAGACCATCTCCGACTCTTGGACGCTCTTCTCGATCTCTTTCGCAAAGGCCTTTCCAGTGAGAAACACATCGGTCCACTTGCGCTTGACGAGCATATCTTTCCAGGGCTCGGAGGCATGAAGTTTGGTTGCGAACTCCTCAAGCTTGGCACGTTGAGCCTCGTTGATGGCAGGCGGACCAAAGATGCCGCGCCAGTTGGCCGACGACACCTGAACCCCAAGCTCGAGCAGGGTGGGCACATCAACGCCCGGGATGCGCTTGTTTCCCGAGACGGCGATGGCCTTCATGCGTCCAGCCTTGAGCTGCTCTTCAAACTCGGAGTAGCCCGAGATGCCCGCAGTCACCTGGCCACCGATGATGGCAGCATTGGCCGGTCCCCCGCCGGGAAAGGCCACATAGGCTGCCTCTCGGGGGTTCTTGCCCAGGGCCTTGACCAACAGACCGAGCAGTTGATGGTCCGTTCCCCCCGCCGAGCCGCCGGCCACAGAAACGGCCTTGGGATTGGCCCTCAAGGCGGCCTCGAGGTCCTTCCATGACTGAATCTTTCCGTTGGTCGGCACCACGATGACGCCCGCCTCCTCGGTGAGCCTTGCCACCGGAGTGACGTCTTTCATGGTGACGGGGCTCTTGTTAGTGATGGCTGCGCCCACCATGACCGCACCACCCACCATGAGTGAGTTGCCCTGACCCTTGCGGGTGTTGACGAATCGCGGAAGGCCCACCATGCCGCCGGCCCCACCCACGTTTTCGAACTGAAAGGTTCCTACGAGGCCAGCCTTTTTTGCAGCCTCCTCAATGGCTCGGCCGGTGCCATCCCAGCCGCCCCCAGGGTTGGCGGGAATGAAGAGGTTGATGGTGTCAAAGAAGGGCTTGCCCTGGGCAAAGAGTTGAAGCGGCAGGCCTGCGCCAACGCCGAGCATGGTGGTCTGAGAGAGAAAGGTGCGTCGAGTCAGCATGGGAGAAGTCTCCTTGGGCGGGACTGAGGGTGCCGGCTATCTGATTTGAACAGATGACCTACCGCTTACAAGGCGGTTGCTCTACCCCTGAGCTAAGCCGGCGTGGATTCGTCTGGTCGGGAAATTGTCGCTTATTTCACTCGGCGAAGGGCGGGGCGAGAGCCGGTAGGCGGCGAAGGGGGCGGATCGTCATCTGGTGGCGCGTCGGGCTGAGGTGCGGAGACCTCTCGAAGGCCTGGGGCCTCAGCCAAGGGCTTGGGCACGTCGAAGGCCATGCCGTGACCCGTCTCTTTGGCGTAGATGGCCGCGATCTGAGAGATGGGCACCCAGAGTTCCTCTGCGATGCCAGAAAAGCGTGCGGTGAAGGTGAGCTCGGTGTTGGTGATTTGAAGCTTATGGGTGGCGAGCCCGCTGATATTAAGCACGATCTCGCCGTTACGCACATGGGCCCGCGGCACGCGGGTCTGATCGTCCACCGACACGGCCACATAGGGTGTGTAGCCATGATCGGTGCACCACTCATAGATGGCCCGGACCAGATACGGCTTGGTGGAGCTCTGATCTGACATGGCCTAGCGCCGCATCACCTTCTCTGATGGGGTGAGCGCCTCAAAGAAGGCGGGACGCGCAAAGATGCGCTCGGCATATTTCAGCACGGGCGCGGCAGCCTTGGGCATCTCGATGCCGTAATGATCAAGGCGCCAGAGCAGAGGAGCCAGCGCCACGTCGATCATGGAGAACTCCTCCCCCATCATGAACTTTGACTTTGCAACCACCGGGGCAAGCTGGGAGAGACGATCACGCACGATCGCACGGGCCTTGTCGCCCTTCTTGGGATCGGACTTCTCGAGCGCGTCGATATGGATGAAGACTTCGCGCTCGAAGTTGAGCAGCAAGAGTCGAGCGCGGGCCCGGTTCAGGGGGTCGGGCGGCATGAGCTGGGGGTGAGGGAACCGCTCATCAATGTACTCGTTAATGATGTTGGACTCATACAAGATGAGATCGCGCTCAACCAGAATAGGCACCTGTCCATAGGGGTTCATCACCGAGACCTCTTCTGGCTTGTTAAAGAGGTCGACGTCCTTGATGAGAAAGTCAAAGCCTTTCTCGTACAGCACGAAGCGGCAGCGGTGGCTGAAGGGGCAGGTTGCGCTTGAATACAGTTCCATCACGATGCAGGACTCCTTAAAAAGTTTGGGCAGGCCCCCAAGAGGGGGCCCGCCCAAGGATCGGATGATCCGAGGGGCTCGCCGCCCCAGGCCCGATTGTCGGCTAGTTGACGGCTACTTCACGTCTTTCCAGAAAGAGGCGTTGAGTCGCCAGGCGAACACGAAGAAGACGGCCAGAAAGAGAAGCACCCAGACGCCGATCTGTTTGCGTTCAAGCGCCGCGGGCTCGGAGGCCCAGACTAGAAACGCTGTGACGTCGGCCACGAGACTGTCGTAATCAGCCGCATTGAGTGAGCCCGGTTTCTCGGCCACAAACTTGTCAAAGACCATGTGCTCCTCGCCGTGACTCGCCACCTTTTTGTACTCGGCACGATTCTGACCCTGAAGCTCCCAGAGAACATGGGGCATGCCCACATTGGGATAGACCCGATTGTTCCAGCCTGTGGGGCGGGCAGGATCGATGTAGTAGCTCCGAAGGTAGGTGTAGATCCAGTCGGCGCCAGATCCATCGCCACTGGCGCGTGAGCGAGCGGTCAGCGACAAGTCGGGCGGGGCCTTGCCGAACCAGCCGGCGGACTCTGCGCGGGGCATGGTGGTGGTGATGAGGTCTCCAACCTTGTTGTTGGTGAGAATGAGGTTGGCCTTGATCTGATCTTCGGACAGCCCAAGATCGCGCAGCCGGTTGTAACGAACCTGGCTTAGACCGTGGCAACCCAAGCAGTAATTCATGAAGACCTTGGCGCCATGTTGGAGGGCAGCCTGGTCGGTGAGCTTGGTCGTGGGAAACGAATCGAGCTGCACGCTGGGGCCGGAGGCATACACCCCGCCCGAGAGGGCCAGAGTCATGGAGAGAGCTGCGAGGGCAGCCTTGAAGTTCATCATGATGATCTCGCTCTCGAGGGTTTAATGGGGCTGGAAGGTCACGCGGTCTGGGACGGACTTGAATTCACCTAGGGGGGTCCAGAGGGGCATGAGGGCGAAGAAGCCGAAGTAGTAGACCGTTCCGAGCTGGGAAATAATCTGGCCAGCGGGGCTCGGCGGCAGCACGCCCAGGTAGCCCAGCACGATGAAGTCCACCACAAAGATGCCGTAGAGCCACTTTTGCCACTGGGGCCGATACCGGATGGACTTCACCGGGGAGTGGTCAAGCCAAGGCAGGAAGAAGAGGATGATGACTGCGCCACCCATGACGACCACACCCCAGAACTTGGCATCAAACACCCGGAATGCAATGGCCAGGAGCACCATGGCGGCAATGCCACCCATGCTCACCAGGGTTCGAGGCTGGATACGATAGAACCCATAGGCACCGAGTCCAGCCGCCAGTACAAACACCCAGGTGAAGACATCGGTCGTTGCACGCAGCATGGAATAGAAGGGGGTGAAGTACCAGACGGGGGCGATGTGAGGCGGCGTGACCAGGGGATCGGCAGGGATGAAGTTATTGAACTCGAGGAAGTAGCCACCGAGTTCCGGTGCGAAGAAAACCACGGCCGCAAAGATAAAGGCAAAGCCGGCCAGCCCCATGATGTCGTGCACGGTGTAGTAGGGATGGAAGGGGATGCCATCGAGCGGAATACCGTTGGCATCTTTTTTTGCCTTGATGTCGACACCATCGGGGTTGTTCGAACCCACCTCGTGCAGCGCGATGATGTGAGCGGCAACGAGGCCCACGAGCACCAGGGGGATGGCAATGACGTGGAAGGCGAAGAACCGGTTGAGGGTTGCATCACCCACCACAAAGTCTCCGCGAATCCAGACGGCGAGGTCGGGCCCAATGAGGGGAACAGCCGAGAAGAGGTTCACAATGACCTGAGCACCCCAATAAGACATTTGGCCCCAAGGAAGGAGGTAGCCAAAGAAGGCCTCTGCCATGAGGCACAAAAAGATGAGGCAGCCAAAAATCCAGATGAGCTCGCGAGGCTCGCGATATGAGCCATACATGAGGCCCCGGAACATGTGCAGAAACACGACGACAAAGAAAGCGGAGGCACCCGTGGAATGCATGTAGCGGATGACCCAGCCAAGCGGAACCTCACGCATGATGTATTCGACGCTGGCGAAGGCCACAGGAATGCCTGCCGCATTCAGAGAGGCATCGGGCTTGTAATGCATGACCAGGAAGATGCCGGTCACGATCTGAAGCACCAGCACCACAAGCGCGAGGCTTCCGAAGAAGTACCAGAAGTTGAAGTTCTTGGGCGCGTAGTACTCGGAGAGGTGCGCCTTATAGAGCGAGATGAGGGGGAAGCGGCGATCGACCCATCCCAACAGGCCATCGGCTTGAACGACTTTTTCGGAGGCCATCTTCAGTCCTTTTGCTTGGTGAACAGCGACTAGGCTTCGCCCTGCTGATCCCGACCGATCACAACGCGTGTGTCGGAGAGGAACATGTGGCGGGGAACTTCGAGGTTATCGGGAGCGGGTTTATTGGCGTAGACCCGGCCTGCAACATCAAAAATGGATCCGTGGCAGGGGCAGAAGAAGCCGCTGTTCCAATCGGGGGCCATGGAGCCGGCTTCGAACTGGCTCACCGGCGAGCAGCCCAGGTGCGTGCAGATGCCAACAGCAATAAAAAACTCGGGCTTGATTGAGCGATGCTGGTTCTTTGCATACTCGGGGATGGGGACGTCTTTGCGGTTGGAGTTGGGGTCTGCCACCTGAGCGTCTGTGGCCTTAAGACTCTCGAGCATCTGGGGCGTGCGGCGCACGATCCAGACGGGCTTACCCCGCCACTCGACGGTCTTCATGGTGCCCGGTGCGATGTCGCTGATATCGACCTCGACAGGGGCGCCCGCCGAGCGGGCCTTATCGGATGGGCTCATCGACCCCAAAAACGGAACCGCTGTGGCCGCCGCGGCCAGGCCGCCTGCAGCGCCGCAGGCAATCATCCACGTGCGACGGGAGGGCTCTTTGCCCTGGGGGTTGTGAAAGGACGCGCCCTCATTAATTTCTGAGGCGAGACCCAAAAGGGGCTTTGTACTGGACTTTGCGGCGTGATCGGTCACGAATGGCTCCTCGGAAGAGGCTTCCCGCTCAGTTTTCGGCGAGAACCCCAGCAGCCCGCAATTCTAGCGCACTCACTTGACAGGCTTCCAGCCATAATGGCCTTCATGCTCCGACGACTCTGGCTTCTCTACGCCCAAGCCACCACTGTTGCGGTGGCTGTTTTCTTCACGGTGGCAACCCTAAAACCCCACTGGTTAGATGGCATGGGATGGCCGGGCCAAGACAGTCACCCGAACCTGGCGGCTCCCGACAGCACAGGCGACTCGATTGGGGTGCTCCAGAGTGCTTCGCCACCGCCCGCTGGAAGCATGCGATCGGCTGCGGCACGGGCCATGCCCGCTGTGGTCTATGTTTTTACCAGCCAGAAAAGAAGGGCTCCGGCCCATCCCTTCCTTGACGATCCCGTCTTTCGTCGCTTCTTTGGCGACCAGCTCCCAACGCCAAGAGGTCAAGAGTCATCGGGCTTGGGTTCGGGCGTGATCGTGAGTGCGCAGGGCCTGATCCTGACCAACCACCATGTCATTGAGGGAGCCGATGAGATTGAGGTGGCACTCGCTGACGGCCGGCGTGCGAGCGCCCGCGTGGTGGGCACGGACCCAGAGACCGACCTCGCGGTGCTCAAGATCAAAATGGACGGTCTGCCGGTCATTCCTTTTGGGCGCCCGAGCGAACTCCGGGTTGGCGATGCGGTCCTGGCCATTGGGAATCCTTTTGGCGTGGGCCTCACCGTCACCCAGGGGATCGTCAGCGCCTTGGGCCGCAATCAGCTCAACATCAATACCTTCGAAAATTTCATCCAGACCGATGCAGCCATCAATCCCGGGAACTCGGGCGGCGCGCTCGTGGATGCTCAGGGCAACCTCGTGGGCATTAACACGGCCATCTACTCGCGCTCGGGCGGCAGCATGGGCATTGGCTTTGCCATCTCGGCCGATCTTGCAAAGCAGATCATGGAGAGCCTTGTGCGCTCCGGGCGCGTGAGCCGAGGCTTCATTGGTGTGGAGCCACGCGATGTTACTCAGGACATTGCGGAGGAGCTCTCGCTCAAGAAATCAGAGGGCAGTCTCATCTCGGGCCTGCAGCGCGGCGGACCGGCCGACAAGGCTGGACTGAAAGTCGGGGATGTCGTGGTGGCCGTCAATTCCAAGCAGGTGCGCAACACGGCCGAACTCCTCTCGAGCGTTGCTGCGCTGGAGCCGGGCGCAAAGGCCAGCCTCACCGTGATGCGGGGTGGTCGCCAGACTGAGCTGGCAATTACCGTGGCGGAACGTCCGCGGCCGAAGCGATCGAACGTCGAGCAGTAAAGGCCCGGGCGGCCTAGTCGGACGCTGAGGCGTCGGCGTCGTCCTCAGAATCGGCCGACGCACGAGGCGTGATCCAGCCGGCCATAAAAATGCCGAGCTGATACAGGAGACAGAGTGGGATGGCCAGCATGAGCTGCGAGACCACGTCGGGGGGCGTAACAATCGCAGCCACCACGAAGGCAATTACGATGAAGTAGGAGCGAAAGTCGCGCATTTTCTCGAGTGTGACCACACCCAGCCGCACCAGAACCATCTGAACCACTGGGGTCTCAAAGGACAGGCCGAAGACGAGAAACATCGAGAGCGCAAAGCTGAGGTATTTGTCGATGTCGGTGGCCATCTGAACGCCCACAGGGGTGTAGGCCGCAATGAATCCGAAGACCGCCGGAAAGACAAAGAAATATGCAAAGCACATGCCCACCACGAAGAGCACAAAGCTGGAGACGATGATGGGCAGGGCAAGGCGTTTCTCGTGGGTATAGAGGCCTGGGGCCACAAAGGCCCAGGCCTGATAGAGCACATAAGGCAGGGCCACCACAAAGGCCACCATCATCGTGACCTTCATGGGCACGAAAAAGGGAGCGGTGACGTCTGTTGCGATCATGTTGGTGCCAGGGGGCAGGGCCTTAAGAAGCGGTGCCGCAAAGAGGGAATAAATATCGGCTGCCCAGTACACAAGCACCGCGAAGACGATGATGACGGCCAGCGCGGCCCGAATGAGCCGATCGCGAAGCTCCATGAGGTGGGCCATAAAACCCTCCTCTTGGGCTGTCGGTTCTTTGGGCTCGCTCACGGCCTGCTCACTCGAAACGTGGCTTCTTGGTGAGATAGCGCCTGCGCATGCGCGCTTTCACGCGATCTCGCAGGCGATTGTCGGCCTGTTCCTGCATCCAGCTGCGGGGCTGAGCGCTGATGTAGGTTCCAAACCGGGTGTCGTAGACATCGACCTCACTCATGTCCTCGGTGAAGGCCGTGGAAACACTCCCCGAGAAAGAGTCGACTTCTTTTTTAACATCGTTGACGCTGGACTCAATGGACTCCCCGAGCCCCTTCACGGACTCCTGAACCTTCTTGAGCTCCTCGAGTTCCATCTGGCGCTGAATGTCGCTCTTCACCTCGGCGACGTATCTCTGGGCACGGCCCATCAGGGTTCCCACAGTGCGCGTGAGCACGGGCAGGCGCTTTGGGCCCACCACAACCAACGCGACTGCACCGGTGAGCAAAAGCTCGCTAAAACCAATATCAAGCATGGAGGGGGCCCCGATGCGGAATCGAGGCGAGCCTATGCTGCTTAGTGACTTGCGCCGGGCTTGTCTTTGGCCTCGACATCGATGGTGCGCGCCTCAACCTTGGCTGTGGCCGATGCGGCTGCAGGTGCAGGCTCGGAGGCCTCGTCGGACTTGCCCTCTTTCATGCCATCTTTAAAGCCTTTTACTGCGCCGCCCAGATCGGAACCGAGGTTGCGAAGCTTCTTGGTGCCAAACACCAGGAGGATGATGAGAAGGACGATTAGCCAGTGCCAGATGCTGAACGAGCCCATGCCGTACTCCGTAATTTAGTTAGAAACGAGACTCTAAAAAGAGGCCGAAACGCCCAGCGGCTCTGGGCCTCCGAGGAGGTGAAGGTGCAGATGATACACCTCCTGTCTGCCCACTCGACCCGTATTCACCACAGTTCGAAAGCCCTCTGGAGAGCCATTTTCGGCGGCGAGATGCTGGGCCTTCACCATCATCCTGCCGATGAGCGGGGCATGCTCAGGGGCGAGCTCGCCCATGGATGCAATGTGCTCCTTGGGAATGAGCAGCAGGTGGAGCGGCGCCTTGGGATGGATGTCCCAGAAGGCGAGCATCTCCTCGTCCTCGAAGACTTTTTTGGCGGGGATGTCGCCCGCGATGATCTTGCAGAAAATGCAGTTCATGGTCGACTCCTCGCCTTGCGGGCTGCCTGCTCATCGAGGCCGGATAGACCCTCCCGGCGGGAGAGTTCGGCCAGCACCTGCTCGGGCCTCAGGCCGTGTTGAGCGAGCGCCACCAGACAATGAAACCAGAGATCGGCCATTTCAGAGATGATTCGGTCGGGCTGGTCATCCTTCGCTGCCATCACAACCTCGGTGGCCTCTTCCCCGATCTTCTTGAGCGCCGCATCCGGAGCACCCGCGAGCAGCCGAGCGACATAGCTGGTCTGGGGGTCTCCCCCGCGGCGCGACTCGACGACGTCGGCGAGGTGGGACAGCACCGAATCGAGACCGACGCCCGAAGGGCTCCCTTTATTTTCCATACATCACCTCAGGATCTTTGAGAACCGGATCGACAGGCAGCCAATGGCCGTCTTGCAGCACGGAGTAAAAACACGATGCACGCCCCGTATGACAGGCCACGCCCCCGGTCTGCTCCACGCTCAGCAGAACCACATCGCCATCGCAGTCCAGCCGAATTTCACGAACCTGTTGGGTGTGGCCTGACTCCTCGCCCTTCAGCCAGAGCCGTTGCCGAGATCGGGAGAAATAGACAGCCTGACCCGTCTGCACAGTGCGCAGCAGGGCCTCTTTGTTCATAAAAGCGACCATGAGAATGCGACCCGACTCGGCATCCTGCGCAACAGCCGTGACAAGCCCTTGGGCATCGAACTTCACCTGATCAATCCATTCGGACACAGACACCCCTCTGGCTCAGATAGTGCTTCGCCTCGCCAATGGTATGTTGGCCGAAGTGAAAAATACTGGCGGCCAAGACCGCATCGGCTGACCCCTCGGTCACGCCATCGACCAGGTCTTGGAGTGAGCCCACCCCGCCCGAGGCGATCACCGGGATGTCGACAGCCCTGGAGACCGCAGACGTGAGGGCGAGGTCGAATCCCTGACCGGTTCCATCTCGGTCCATGCTCGTGAGAAGAAGCTCGCCAGCCCCGCGCGCCTGCATGGTGCGCGCCCACTCCAGAACGTCGAGCCCAGTCGCTGTGCGTCCGCCATGCGTGTAGACCTCCCAGCCTTGGCCGTCGAATCGACGCTTGGCATCAATGGCCACCACAATCGCCTGAGACCCAAACTTGTGACTCGCCTCTGAGACGAGCTGGGGGTCCTGAACGGCGGCTGTATTGATGCTCACCTTGTCAGCACCCGCTGCGAGGAGCCGACTCACATCCTTCACCGCACGAACCCCTCCCCCCACGGTGAGGGGGATGAAGACCTCGTTGGCCACGGCCTCGATCATGGGGAGGATGAGATCACGCGCATCGGATGAGGCCGTGATATCGAGAAAGGTGATCTCGTCAGCGCCTTGTTCGTTGTATCGGCGGGCCACATCGACCGGATCGCCCGCATCTCGAAGGTCGACAAAGTGGGTGCCTTTCACCACGCGACCCGCATCCACATCGAGGCAGGGAATGATGCGCTTGGCGAGCAAACTAGCCTCGCGTCCGCGCAGAGAATTCGTCTGAGTAGGCCTGTGCTGTCTCGAGGCTGATGTGACCCTCATAGAGGGAGCGGCCGAGAATGGCGCCCATGACACCCTCGCCCTCCACACCACAGAGAGCCTCGATGTCGGTCATGTTCGCGATGCCCCCAGAGGCAATGATGGGCGTTGAGACCGCCTGAGCAAGGCGCACGGTGGCCTCCAAATTCACCCCGGAGAGCATGCCGTCTCGGCCAATGTCGGTGTAGAGCACGGCACTCACACCGTCGTCCTCAAACTTCTTGGCGAGGTCGATCACCTCGTGACCCGAGAGTTTGCTCCAGCCATCCGTCGCGACCTTGCCGTCCTTGGCGTCGATGGAGACGATGATCTGACCCGGAAAGGCCGCGCAGGCATCCTTGAGCAGGCCGGGGTTCTTAACGGCCGCCGTGCCGATGACGACGAAACTCGCACCATCGTCAAGAAAGCGTTCAATGGTCTCAAGGTCTCGAATTCCGCCGCCCACCTGCACCGGCACGTCATCGCCCGCAGACCGAATGATGGCTCGAATGGCGGACTCGTTGCGGGGCCTGCCCGCCACCGCACCATTGAGATCGACCACATGAATGCGACGGGCGCCACGCCGAACCCAGGTGGCGGCCATCTCGCCGGGATTCTCAGAGAACACAGTGGCATCGTCGAGGTCGCCCTGACGGAGGCGAACACAGTGTCCGTCTTTGAGGTCGATGGCGGGAATGAGTAAGAGAGGCATGGCGACTTAGGGATTCCAGACCAGAAAATTCTGAAGCATCTGCAGACCGGCTTCTGCGCTCTTTTCTGGGTGGAACTGGGTTGCCACGATGTTATCCCTGGCCAGTGCGCAGGACAAGGTCATGCCGTAGTCGGCCTGCCCAAGAATGTCACTGGGCTGGTCGGGGCAGGCTACGAAGCTGTGAACAAAGTAGAACCAGTGCCCGTTATGCCGCGCCTCAAGGCCCCGCGTCACGGGATGGTCCCGAACAAAACGAACGCTGTTCCACCCCATGTGCGGAACCTTGAGCGCATCGCCGTTCGCAGCGCGAGCACCTCGCTCGGCCGTGATGCGAACGACGCGTCCCGAAAAAATTCCCAGCCCTGGGGTGTCCCCCTCTTCGCTGCCATCGAGAAGCATTTGCTGTCCCACACAGATACCAAAAAAAGGGCGTGTGCGAATGACCTCCAACAGGGCCGCGCGCATGCCCGAGGCCTCGAGGCTCGCCATACAGTCGTGCATCGCCCCCTGCCCCGGAAAGAGCACACGGTCGGCCAACAACAACTCTTCGGGTTCGCGAACAAGGCAGATGGGTTGGGCGGTGAGGCCCTGGGCCTGGGCGGCTGCATGCACAGCACGCTCGACGCTGCGGATGTTGCCAGCGCCGTAGTCGACAATGGCAATCATGCCCCGCGCAGGCTAGAGACTGCCCTTGGTGGAGGGGACGGCGCTGGGATCGAGTCGAGGGTCCGCCTCAACGGCCATTCGCAGCGCGCGCGCAAAGGCCTTGAAAATGGTCTCGCACTGGTGGTGAGCGTTCTCACCCTGAAGGTTGTCGATGTGGACCGTGATTTGGGCGTGATTCACGAGGCCCTGAAAGAACTCGTGGATGAGGTCAAGATCGAAACTCCCCACCACACCCCGCTTCCAGTCGCATCGAAAAAAGAGCCCCGGGCGACCCGAGAGATCGACCACCACCCGCGAGAGCGCCTCATCGAGAGGCACGTAGGCATGGCCATACCGACGAACCCCTTTCTTATCGCCGAGGGCCTGGGCAAGCGCCTGGCCCAGGGTGATGCCAATGTCTTCAACGGTGTGGTGCGCATCGATATGAAGGTCGCCCTTGGCCTTCACATCGAGGTCGATGAGGCCATGACGAGCGATCTGATCGAGCATGTGATCGAGAAAGGGCAGGCCCGACTCGAGGCTTCGCTGGCCCGTTCCATCGAGGCCCACTCGAACAGAAATTTGGGTCTCTGCTGTGTTGCGTTGTACGTCAGCGACTCTCATACCCGGATGATACATTCGCGCGATGAACCCGTTCTGGAGTGAAGTGGTCAGTCAGCTGGCCCCCTACGTGCCCGGTGAGCAGCCCAAGGTGGAGGGACTCATCAAACTCAACACCAATGAGAATCCTTACCCGCCCTCGCCCCGTGTGCGCGTGGCGATTGCATCGGCCCTTGGGGAGGACGGTGAGCGGCTTAGGCTTTATCCAGACCCTACATCGCTTGCGGTGCGTGAGGCCGCCGGCCGACTCCATGGACTGACGCCCGACCATGTGTTCGTTGGCAATGGATCAGATGAGGTGCTGGCCTTCGTCTTTTGTGCTCTGCTCAAGCATGGTGGCGGCCTGCTCTTTCCTGACATCACCTACAGCTTCTATCCGAGCTACTGCAAACTCTTTGGCATTTCGTACAGTACCTTTGAGATTAACGATGCCTATGAGATTGATCTGCACAGCATTCCCCTAGACGCATCGGCCATCATCTTTCCCAATCCGAACGCACCGACTGGGAAGGCACTCAGACGAGAGTGGATTGAGCGCTTCCTCACAGAGCGACCCCGGACCATGGTCGTCATTGACGAGGCCTACGTGGACTTTGGTGCACAGTCCTGCGTGCCCCTCATACCCCACCACCCCAACCTGCTGGTCACCCAGTCCCTCTCGAAGTCCCGAGCGCTGGCCGGGATTCGCGTGGGGCTCGCCTTCGCCCAGCCGTCTTTGTTAGAGGCGGTGATTCGCGTAAAAGACAGCTTTAACTCCTACCCCATCGACCCCCTGGCCTGCGCTGCGGCTGTGGCTGCGCTCGAAGACACCGAGTGGCTAGAGGAGAATCGACGCAAGATTGAGGAAGATCGAGACTGGCTCACAGGGGCCCTTCAGTACTACGGATTTCAGGTGCTGCCCTCCCTTGCAAATTTCGTCTTCGCCCGTCACCCCAAACATGATGCAGGCGCACTTGCTGCCGGCCTGCGAGAGAGAAAGGTTCTGGTGCGGCACTTTCAAGGGGAGCGCACGCGAGCGTGGATCAGAGTGACCGTGGGCACCCGCGCGCAATGCGAAGCGATGGTCGACGCGGTGGAGGCGCTGATCTCGAAGGGCTAGTGGTCCTTCATTCGAAGCTCGGCTGCCCTTGCGTGAGCCGGCAGCTGCTCTCCCCAGGCGAGCGTTGAGGCAGTCTTGCCGAGCACCTGCGCACCGGCCTGCGAGATGTTGATCAGACTTGTGCGCTTCTGAAAGTCATAGACCCCAAGGGGAGAGGAAAAGCGAGCGGTCTGCTGCGTGGGCAACACGTGGTTCGGTCCGGCGCAGTAATCTCCGATCGATTCGGATGCATATCGCCCCATGAAGATTGCGCCCGCATGAGCGATCTTCTGGGCCCAGACTTCGGGCGTGTCAGTCGAGACCTCTAGGTGCTCTGGAGCAATTCGAGAGGCAATCTGGCAGGCCTCATCGAGGTCCCGCACGAGAATAAGAATGCCGCGATTGCGCAGCGATGTCTCGATGATGGCCCGACGAGGCATGTCGGCGAGCAGCCGATCAATCGCCTCCTGAACGCGATCGATGAAGGCGGCATCGGGGGTGAGCAGAATCGACTGGGCGAGCTCATCGTGCTCGGCCTGAGAAAAGAGATCCATGGCCACCCAATCGGGCGGCGTCTTGCCGTCACAGATCACGAGAATCTCGGAGGGACCCGCAATCATGTCAATGCCCACCTGCCCGAAGACCTGACGCTTGGCCTCAGCGACAAAGGCGTTGCCGGGCCCAACAATCTTGTCGACCGATGGGATGGTCTGGGTGCCATATGCCAAGGCAGCAACTGCCTGGGCGCCTCCAAGGGTGAAGACCCGATCCACTCCGGCAATGTGTGCAGCTGCAAGAACGAGTGGGTTTCTCTCTCCGCCGGGCGTCGGTACAACCATCACCACCTCCGCAACACCAGCGACCTTCGCAGGAATGGCGTTCATCAATACGGAGGATGGGTAGGCCGCCTTCCCGCCGGGCACATAGAGACCGGCCCGATCCAGGGGCGTGACCCGCTGACCGAGTTCGCAGCCGAGTTCGTCAGTGATGGACCAGGACGACTGTCGCTGCTGCTCGTGAAAGTGTCGAATGCGAGCGGCCGCATCGGTGAGCGCCGATCTCTGCGCATCGGGTAGCGCATTGAAGGCCCTCTCGAGTTCGCTGCGAGGAATCTCGAGGTCGGCCACCGAGGCCGCAGTCAGACGATCGAAGCGCTGCGTCAAGTCGAGCAAGGCCTCATCGCCCCGGGCTCGCACCGCGGCAATGATCTCTTTCACGGTCTGAGAGATGGACTCATCCTGGCCGGCCTCATGCGCCAGCATCTTGGCAAGCCGAGCATCAAAGCCGGGCTCGGTCGAGGAGAGTCGAGTGATGGGCAGGGGGCTAGACACGCTGATCTGCAAAGGCTTGAACGAGCGGGTTGATCTCTGGGTAGCGTAATTTCAGGGCGGCCTGATTCACGATCAGTCGGGAGCTCACCTCTGCGATGACCTCCACCTCGCGCAGGCCATTGGCCTTGAGCGTAGCACCGGTGGAGACTAGATCGACGATGACATCGGCGAGCCCCACCAGGGGCGCGAGTTCCATTGACCCGTAGAGCTTAATCAGGTCTGCGTGAATGCCTCGATCCGCGAAAAAACGTCGGGTGGTGCGAATGTATTTGGTGGCCACTCGCAGCCGGGCACCACGTCGAATCATGGCTGGAACATCGAGCGAATCGGCTGCCGCCAGACTCATACGGCAGCGACCAATGCCCAGATCGACGGGCTGGTAGAGCCCGTCTCCCCCGTGCTCAACAAGAATGTCTGATCCTGCAACGCCAAGGTCGGCGGCCCCGTATTGGACATAGGTGGGCACATCACTGGCCCGGACAATCAGAAGCTGAAGGTCGGATCGGCTGGTCGGGAGAATGAGCTTTCGGGACGTCTCTGGATTGCTTGTGGGCGAGATGCCCATGGCCGCCAGGAGTGGAAGCGTCTCATCGAAGATGCGCCCCTTCGAGAGGGCGAGCGTCATCATGCGGACTCCTTAATGCGTCGCACACGAGCGCCCAGTGCACAGAGTTTCTCTTCCATTCGGTCGTACCCTCGGTCGAGATGATAGATGCGATCGATCTCCGTGAGCCCCTCGGCGACCAGGCCCGCGATGACGAGCCCCGCTGAGGCCCGCAGGTCCGTGGCCATTACACGGGCGCCGGTGAGACGAGAGATGCCCTGGACCACTGCGGTGTGCCCCTCGATGTCGATGAGCGCGCCCAGGCGTCGCATCTCCTGCACATGCATGAAGCGATTCTCAAAGATGGTCTCGGCGACAAGGCCCGTCCCCTCGGCCACCGCGTTCACCGCCATCATCTGGGCCTGCATGTCTGTGGCGAACCCTGGGTAGGGCGCTGTGCGAAGACTGACTGCTCGGGGACGATGAAGCGCCCGGGCCCGAATACCCTGGGTCTCCTGCGTTACCACGAGGCCCGCCTCCTCAAGTTTGTCGATGGTTGCCGCCATCTGATCGACGCGCGCGCCGCGTGCGAAGACCTCGCCCCCCGCGGCAGTGACTGCGCAGAGAAACGTTCCGGCCTCGATGCGATCGGGCATGACGGTCCACTCTGCCGGGCCCAGTCGCTCGACGCCTTCGATGGTGATTCGGTCGGTCCCCACCCCCTGAATGCGAGCGCCCATGGCCAGCAGACAGTTCGCCAGATCGACCACCTCCGGCTCTCGCGCAGCATTCTCGATGACCGTTATTCCATCGGCAAGACAGGCCGCCATCATGAGGTTCTCTGTTCCCGTGACGGTCACCATGTCGGTGGTGATGCGGGCGCCGCGGAGCCGAGACGCACGGGCCTTGATGTAGCCATGCTCAATCCGAATGTCTGCACCCATGGCCTGTAGGCCCCGAATATGCTGATCGACTGGGCGCTGCCCAATGGCGCAACCCCCGGGCAGGCTGACGACTGCCTCGCCCATCCGAGCAAGCAGGGGTCCAAGAACCAGAACCGAGGCACGCATGGTTTTCACCATCTCGTAGGGCGCCTCGGGTCGATCGATGGTCTGGGCGTGAAGGGTGATGCTCTGCTGGCCGGCCGAGGGGCCCAGGCCCGAGGCCTTAAGGCCCATCCCCGCGAGCAGCTTGAGCATCGTCGAGACGTCGCGCAGGGGCGGGACGTTGTGAAGGACCAAGGGCTCGGGGGTCAGCAGGGCCGCACAGAGAATGGGCAGCGCTGCGTTTTTTGCGCCCGATATAGACACCTCACCGCGAAGAGGCTGACCCCCTTCGATCTGAAACCGGTCCACGCTCCGGCCTTAAGCCTTGGCAGCCCACTCAGCCGGGCTGAGGGTCTTCATGGACAAGGCGTGAATCTCTGCGCGCATGCGGTCGCCCAGTGCGGCATACACCAGCTGGTGCCGGGCGATGAGGCGCTTGCCCTCGAAGGCAGGACTCACAATCACTGCCTCGAAGTGGTGGCCGTCGCCCGAGACCTCAAGATGGTCGCAGCTCAGGCCATCGGCAATGTATCGCTGAATGTCTTCTGGGGTCACCATGCCACTATTCTAGGGGCGCTTCTGCCAAAACCTTGCGAAAGGCCTGCTCGAGACTGCCGCCCGCGAGCAAGGCCGTGGTGTCCTCGAGGGCTGCAAGCTGGCCCTTGCGAAGGATGGCCACGCGATCGCAGAGCGACTCCGCCTCCTCAAGGTAGTGCGTCGTCAACACAATGGTGTGCCCCTGGGTGTTTAGTCGCTTCATGAATCGCCAGAGGCTCTCCCGAAGATCGATATCGACCCCTGCTGTGGGCTCATCCAGAACGATGACCGGAGGCCTGTGGACAAGGGCCTGTGCCACCAAGACGCGCCGCTTCATTCCGCCCGAGAGCGCTCGCATGTTGGCATTGGCCTTGTCTAAGAGACCCAACTCGGTCAAGCATTCATCGATCCAGTCGTCGTTGTGGCCAAGCCCAAAGAAGCCAGACTGGATTCGAAGGGTCTCGCGAACCGTGAAAAATGGGTCGAAGACGAGTTCTTGGGGCACGACTCCAATGAGGCGTCTCGCCTGGGCGCCATCGGCCTCGACATCGACCCCAAGAATGGAGATCTGGCCTGAAGTCAGCCGAACGAGTCCAGCCATGGCTTGGATGAGAGAGGTCTTGCCGGCCCCATTCGGACCGAGGAGCGCAAAGAAGGAACCCTCGGGGATATCGAGCGTCACGTCGTTGAGGGCGTGGACAGACTTGGGAGGCCTCCCGTACACCTTGTGCACTCCCTTGAAGGAGACCGCAGCCCTCATGCGAGTCCCAACAGGCCATCCACCGATGAGAGTCGGGCAAGACTCAGGAGCTCCTGCGGCGCCCCCTGCACGATGAGCTGGACGTCCTTCACACGGGCCTGACGATGCAGGGCAAGCAACAAGGCAAGCGCACTCGTATCTGCCCTCTGAAGTGCGGAGAGGTCAAGCAACACCCTCTGCCCAGGGACGGGGTGCTCCTTAATAAGACGAGCGAACTCGAGCGAGAGTCGACTCAAGGCCTGTGGGGCCTCGCGAAAACTTAGCGCGCCCTCGAGGCGGAGGGTGGGAGCATTCATTCAGGGCGGACGGGCTAGGTTCCGGCCTTGGCCTGAACACCCTGCCGAAGGGTCTGGTTCTTAGCCTGAAGGGCAGAGATAAGACCATCGAGCCCCTTGGCCGAAACCAGCTGCGCGAACTGGGCGCGGTAGTGATCGACCAGCCAGAGGCCCAGCACATTGAAGTCGTAGATTTTCCAGCCCTCAGGAGTCTTCTGGAGTCGGTAGTCAAGCTGAATCGGTTCCTTGCCTGTGCGCAGGACAAAGGTTCGAACAACGACATCGGTGTCCTCGGCCTCGTAACGAGCAGGCCGAACCTGCACAGTGGTGTCTTGCACCTGGCGTAGCGCGTCTGCGTAGGTGAGCAAAAGCAGCTCGCGAAATGCAGCCATGAGACGCTCTTGCTGCTCGGGCGTGGCTTTGCGCCAATTTACGCCCACCGTGAGCGCGGTCATGCGCGAGAAGTTGACGACCGGCATGACGCGCTGGTCGACGAGCTGATTCAGTCGGCTGAGATCGCCCTTCTGAAGCGAGCGGTCTGTGCGAATTGACTCTAGAACGTCCTGCGTGACGGACTTGATGAGGCCGTCGGGGGTAGAGGACTGGGTCTGAGCCCAGGCCGGAGAGGCCAGAGTCCAGAGGCAGAGGGCGGCGGCGCAGATGAGGTGCCGAGTCATTTCGGACTGTCTCCGTTTACAGGGTCTTGGCTCTGAGCGGGAACATCGCCATTGGAAATCTGTTGATTTCGGCGAGCAAGGTAGGCATCGCGAACCGAGACATAACGATCGAAGGATAGAGCATCTAGCGTGCTTTCGCCGTCGAGCAGGCTTGCCCGGCGATCGACCAGACGCGTGATTTGAAAACCCATTTCAGTGGCGCTGCCCACCTGAAAAACGAGATTGAAGGGGTCTGCTGCGAAATCAAAGGCGGTGCCCGCCGTGTCGCGAACGGTGCTCGGTCCGAGCAACGGAATCACGAAATAGGGTCCAGGCCCAGCGCCCCAGCGCCCGAAGGTCTGGCCAAAATCTTCTTTGGTCTTTCCATAGCCGACCGAGCTGGCCGGGTCTCCCAGCCCAAGAATGCCCACCGTGGAGTTGATGAACACACGAGCGGCAGCGTTCCCGGCCTTGCCGGCCTCACCCTGCAGCAGGTGATGGATGGTGGTGATCATGTCCGAGAGGTTGCCAATAAAATTGCTGATGGCATCGCGAAGGGGTTCGGGCACCACGTCTCTATAGCCCTTGGCCACCGGGCGCAGGACAGCGTCGTCGACCTCGGTGTTGAAGGAGAACATCGCCCGGTTGTAGCGCTCCCAGGGGTCTCTTGCGTCTGCCTGGTGGCCCTCGGGCAGACTCGCGCAGGCAGACAGGCCGAGCATAAGGGCGAGCATGCCCAAGCGCAGACCGCTGGCCACAGAGAGATTCGCTCCCCAGAGCCTCACTTCAAGCCCTTATCGCCCGAGCCAGCATCGCCAGACTTGTTGTAGAGAAATTGGGAAATGATGTTCTCCAGCACCACGGCACTCTGGGTCATCGAAATCCGATCATTGTTAGCGAGCGAATCGGCCTCGGCTCCAGGGAGCAGGCCCACGTACTTCTCTCCTAACAAGCCTGCGGTGAGTATCTGCGCTGAACTGTCTTTCGGAAATCGAACCGAGGAGACGAGATCGATGGTGACAACGGCCTGATAGCGCTGGTCGTCAAACCCAATCTCTCGCACCCGACCCACAAGCACCCCTGCGCTGCGAACTGCAGCCCGAGGCTTGAGCCCGCCAATGTCATCAAAATAAGCCTTCACCGCATAGGTTGGCCCGGTGGAGGACTCGGTGAGATTGCTCACGCGCAGGGACAGAAAAATGAGTGCGCCAAGGCCGAGGAGCACGAAAAAACCCACCAATAAATTCACATGACGCTGCATAGAGAGGAAGCCTATCAGAGGGACCCGAACATCAATGCGGTGAGCACGAAATCAAATCCGAGAACCGCCAGAGAGCCGGCGACCACGGTAAGCGTTGTGGCCCGGGCCACACCGTCTGGCGTGGGTCGGCACTCGTAACCCATGTAGAGCGCAACCAGGGTCACGATGAGCCCAAAGACGATGCTCTTGATGACTCCATTCATGAGGTCATCCCAGAATTCCACGCCCGAGGACATCTGAGACCAGAAGGCGCCCGCATCCACCCCAATCAACACCACGGCCACGAACCAGCCCCCCATCACCCCCACCGCCGAGAAAAGGGCTGCAAGAAGGGGCATAGCAGCGAGCCCGCCAACAAAGCGCGGGCCGAGGATTCGAGTGATGGGGTCAACCGCCATCGCTTCGAGCGCCGACAGCTGCTCCCCGGCCTTCATGAGCCCGATCTCGGCCGTGAGAGAGGTTCCCGCGCGACCCGCGAACAAGAGCGCAGCGACCACCGGCCCCAATTCTCTGAGCAGCGAGAGGGCTACGAGAAGTCCGAGTGCCTCCTCCGACCCGTATCGGCGAAGGGTGTAATAGCCTTGAAGCCCAAGCACCAGGCCGACAAAAAGGCCCGAGACCAAGATAATGGCCAGCGAGTGGTTGCCCAGAAAGTGAATCTGACTGCCGATGAGTCCGGGTCGTCGAAGCACCGCCGGAAGCCTCAGCACCAGACGCGCAAACAAAACGGCGAGCCGCCCGAGTGCCTCAACAAAAACAAGGCTTGAGGCACCAAGACGCGCCACCTGATTGAGGGCCGCATTGATCACGCGAAGGCCTCCTCCACCGAGGACGCCGGGTAGTGGAATGCGACCGGCCCGTCCTCTCTGCCCTCCAGAAACTGGCGAACGTAGGGGTCCTGAGAGTCTGAAAGGCTCTGGGGGGTGCCCAGCGCGACGAGTCGCGCCCCAGCGGGTGAGGGTGCGAGGACTGCCACGCGGTCGGCAATCTCAAAACTCTCCGCCACGTCATGGGTCACGATGATGGAGCTCGCCCCCAGCGAGTCGTTCAGGCGACGAATGAGGCGGGCCGTGACACCCAGAGAAATGGGATCGAGCCCAGCGAACGGCTCGTCATAGAGCAGGAGCTCCGGATCGAGCGCGATGGCGCGAGCCAGAGCGACTCGTCGGGCCATGCCCCCGGAGATCTCGCTGGGCATGAGGTGGGCGGCGCCTCGAAGGCCCACGCACTCAAGCTTGAGTAAGACGATGTCTCGCAGCATGGACTCCGGAAGTCGGGCGTGCTCCCTGAGCGGAAACGCCACGTTTTCAAAACAACTCAGATCAGTAAAGAGCGCGCCGAACTGGAAAAGAAGTCCCATTCGTCGGCGGGTGGCAAACAGCTCTTTTTTGTTATCTGGGCTCAGTGGCTCGCCGAACACTCGCACGCCCCCCTGCTGAGGGGCGATGAGGCCGGCGATGAGTTTGAGCAGGGTGGTTTTTCCCACACCCGACCCACCCATGATGGCGAGCACCTCCCCGCGCTGAACCTCGAGAGTGAGGTCATCGATGATGGCTCTGCTTCCGTACGCAAAGCCCATGCCTTCGAACTGCACGAGAAGGTCTCGGGGGCTTGATTCCATTAAACTGGTCTCTGTTTTGCTTTCGCCCCAGTTTACCAACCGGCCATGACATGACGCAGACCACCGTGCAGGCTCAGCAGACCCATGCCCTGGATGACCAGGCATTGCTCGCTCGGCTTCAGCGCGTGCTTCATGTGGAGGCAAAAGCAGTCTCCGCCCTGGCCCACTCCCTTGATGCGTCGGCTGCCGAAGCCGTGCGTCTCATCTTTCAAGCGAAGGGTCGACTCGTGCTCACCGGGATGGGCAAAAGCGGCCACATCGCCAAAAAGGTTGCGGCCACCTTCTCATCGACTGGGACGCCCGCATTCTTTGTTCATCCTGCCGAGGCCCAGCATGGGGACCTCGGAATGATTCAGCCCGAGGATCTGGTGTTGGCCTTTTCGTATTCGGGTGAGACGGACGAGCTGCGATTCATCGCTCCCCATTTGAAGCGGATGGGAACTCGAATGGTCGCCGTGACCGGCAATCCCGACTCGAGTCTGGCTCAGCTCGCGGATGTGCACCTGTTGGCCGCCGTCGAGGAGGAGGCCTGCCCCTTAAACCTCGCTCCCACCGCGAGCACCACGGCCGCCCTCGCCCTCGGTGACGCGCTGGCCGTCGCGGTTCTCGAGCTTCGCGGATTCAGCCATGAAGACTTCGCCCGCTCGCATCCTGGCGGCGCGCTCGGGCGGCGCCTGCTTGTGCGGGTCCGGGATGTCATGCGCACCGCCGATGACGTTCCGAGGGTTGCCTCCACTGCCAGCCTTGCCGACGCCCTGATGGAGATGAGCGCCAAGCGAATGGGCATGACAAGCGTGGTTGATGAAGATGGTCGCGCGCTAGGCATCTTCACGGACGGCGACCTGCGTCGCTTTCTCGCGCAGGGAAGTGGTCGCACCGACCAGCCGGTCACCCATGCGATGACTCGAGGCGCACTCACCATCTCCGCCGAGGCGCTTGCCACTGAGGCGGCGCACACGATGGAGTCTCGTCGACTCAACCACCTCTTGGTGCTCGACGACTCAGGACATCTCGTGGGGGCGGTGGGTATTCATGACCTCCTAGAGGCCAAAATTTTATGAACGGAGCGGGACTTCCTGGCTCGGCAAACCGACTCCAGCTCGCCCGGGAACGCGCCCGACAAATTCGGCATCTGTTTTTGGATGTGGACGGTGTCATGACCGACGGCGGCCTCTATTTCGATGCGCAGGGTGAGAGTCTGAAGCGCTTTCACGTGCAGGATGGACAAGGCATCAAGCAGCTGCTGGCGGCGGGCATTGGTGTGGGAATCGTGAGTGGCCGCAGCCACCCGGCCGTGGTGGCTCGGGCCCGAGAGCTTGGCCTTCACCATGTCTTTCTGGGCGTCTCAGACAAACGTGCCTGCCTTGTCTCCTGGTGCGAGTCCTCCGGTGTTTCGCCAGAAGCCTGCGGACATATGGGCGACGACACGGCAGATCTGGACCTTATGCGAGCAGTTGGGCTGCCCATGTCGGTTCCGAACGCGGTCGAATCCGTTCGAGAGGCCGCACTGTGGGTCTCTCAGCAGGCGGGCGGATCAGGCGCTGTTCGCGAGGCCGCTGAGTTCATTCTGGAGAGCCGCAAATGAATGTGCGCCTCGCGGACCGCCTCGGTGCGCTCTTGTCCTTATTCCTGGTCACCGCGCTATCCGTGAGCGCATGGCTCTTGGCAACCCTGGCCCAGCAGGGTGGACTCCTGCGCACCGAACGCCCTCAGGGCCCTACCGCCATTGTGGGCTCGGCCATCGTGACGAAATCCAATGCCCTGGGTGAGCCGGCCCAGAAGCTCGTGAGCCCCAAGATGGTCCAGATGCGGGATGGTTCCATGGAGGTTGATGCGCCACACATCTTCGCCTTCCGAGAGGACCGCCCCCCCGTCACGGTGCGCTCGATTCGCGGGACGGTGAGCCCGGATCAGAGTGAGGTGGTCTTGCAGGGTGACGTTGTGGTCTTTCGAGAAGCCTTCGGAAAGGAGCCCGCGGTGACCGTAAAGACCAGCGTGATGAATGTCTATCCCAATGAGCACGTTGCCAAGACTCAGGCTCCAGTGATGATCACTCGGGGCGAATCGACGCTCACTGGCCTAGGCATGCACATGGACCAGAACACCGACCGAATCACCATCCTTGCCGACAGCCGGCTCGTGGTGCCCAGAGCCACCTCGAATGCGTCCCCCACGCCCCGAACGCCATGAAGACTCTCGCCCTGACTCTGCTATTCACTCTCTCTCTGGGCCTTGGCTTTTCGGCGCCATCGCATGCCGAAAGGGCGGACCGCGATGCCCCGACGAAGGTGGACTCCGACCGACTCGATCACGATGACCAGCGGCTCGTCACGGTTTTTACCGGACGCGTCACGCTCACCAAGGGCACGCTCAAGATCACGGGCGACCGAATGGAACTTCAACAGCTGCCAAACGGCGAGTCACTTGCCGTGGTCACCGGAAAGCCCGCTAAGTTTCATCAGAAGCGCGAGGGTGTGAATGAGTGGATGTTTGGAGAGTCCACTCGCATCGACTATGACAGTCGCACCGAGATTGCCATCTTCACCGGCCAGGCCGACATGCGCCGCCTGGCCGGCGAGAAGCTCATGGACCATGTCTCTGGCGACCACCTCACCTACAACAACGTGGACGAGACCTACAAGGTCACCGTCGTCCCTGGGCAGAGCAGGGCACGCATGACGCTCATGCCAAGAGAGTCCACGACCAAGAAATGACCCCGACCCGCTCCTCGGCCCCCGATCAACCGAAGAGCACTCTTCGGGTCCAGAGCCTCTCGAAGGGTTACAACGGTCGCCAGGTCGTCCGGGATGTGTCGATGTCTCTTCAGAGTGGAGAGATTGCGGGACTGCTGGGCCCAAACGGTGCTGGGAAGACGACCTGCTTCTACATGATCGTCGGGCTGGTGCCTGCTGATGGCGGCCAGATGTGGCTTGACCAGGAGGACATCACGCGCCAGCCGATCCATGCACGAGCGGAGCGGGGCCTTTCCTACCTTCCCCAGGAGGCCTCCGTCTTTCGCCGACTCACTGTGGCAGACAACATCCGAGCGGTGCTCGAGCTCCAGAGGGGACCGGACGGTCGGCGGCTTGGCATGGCTGAGATTTCCGAGCGCCTTGACGGTCTCTTGCAGGAACTTCACATCGAGGGCATTCGCGATACGCTGGGCCAGTCGCTCTCTGGAGGAGAGCGTCGCCGAGTGGAGATTGCGCGTGCCTTGGCCACCTCGCCTCGATTCATTCTGCTGGACGAGCCATTCGCGGGCGTTGATCCCATCGCGGTCATCGAGATTCAGCGAATCATTCGATTCCTTCGTGAACGAGGCATTGGCGTGCTTATCACCGACCACAATGTTCGAGAGACCCTGGGCATTTGTGATCACGCCACCATCATCAGCGAGGGCAGCGTGCTGGCCACGGGAAGCCCGAGCGACATTGTGGGCAACCCCCAGGTTCGTCGGGTCTACCTCGGTGAGCACTTCCGAATGTAGCCGTGAAGATCACCCTCTCCACTCGAACCAGCCAGACACTTGCGCTCACGCCGCAGCTCCAGCAGGCGATTCGACTGCTTGCACTCTCGAACCTGGAGCTTCGGCAGGAGCTGGAGCAGGCCACGCTCGAGAATCCCCTACTCGAACTCGAGGAGGTCTCCGAGGACGAACCGGCCCCCCTGGCCGACCCCTCAGAGGAAGACGCCGAGCGCGAGCGGGACGAGGCGCAGGCGCAGGCGCTTGATTCGGAACGCGCCTCCGATGACGTGCTGCGGCCACTCGATGCCCCATCCGACCCACAGTCACTGGAGGATCCCACCGACTCTGGGCCCGAGGCCGCTGAGCCCCCAAACCATGACGAACTCCACCTCGATAACGGCGACGGGCTTACCGAGTGGGGTACAGGCTCAGGCGCGGGCTCGGGCGAGGATGATGGTCCAGAGGGGCAGGAGACCTCCTCTGAGGGCCTGGTCGAACACCTTCGAGGTCAGATTGCCGGCCTGAAGCTCTCACATCGCGATCGAGCCTGGCTTGAGATTCTGGTCTCCTCGCTCGATGAGGATGGTTATTTGCGAGATGACCTCGAAGAACTCGCAGAGGGCTTCGCCTCGGTCTTTGAAGAGTCCTTTGGGGGATCACTCGAGCCCGAGGAGCTGCTCGTGGGTCTGCGCCTTCTGCAATCTCTCGATCCCGTGGGTGTGGGTGCGCGAAGCGTGGAGGAGTGTCTACTCATCCAGCTGGGCCTGCTCGATGAAGACCCGCTCATTCAAGAGACCGCGAAGATCCTCATCACGAACCACCTCGATCACCTCGGGTCCATGCCAGCCAACAGCCTGGCCAAAGCCTGTGGACTGGATCGAGAACAGGTCCAGGCTGCGCTGGATCTGATCCGTCGACTTGAGCCCCGGCCGGCCTCTGCCTTCAATACCCAGCAGGCACAATTTCTCATTCCCGACGTCATCGTCTTTCGGGAAAAATCGGGCCGCTGGGCGGCACGGCTCTCCCAATCGGCCCTCCCCAAACTTCACATCAACCCGCTCTATGCCCGACTCATTCGAGAAGGCGCGGGCGACTCTAGCCTGGCCCAGAAACTGCAGGAGGCTCGCTGGATGGTGAAGAACATTGAGCAGCGCAGTGAGACCATTCTCAAGGTGTCTCAAGCAATCGTGGCTGCCCAACAGACCTTCTTTGACCTGGGGCCCAAGGCGATGAGACCCCTCATTCTTCGAGACATTGCAGAGGCCTGCGAACTCCACGAGTCCACGGTGTCTCGTGTGACCACTCAGAAATTTATGCTCACCCCCCTGGGCTGCTATGAGTTGAAGTTCTTCTTCAGCAGCCATGTGGGAACCGATGACGGAGGGGCTGCGTCGGCCACCGCCCTCAAGGCCCAGATCTCGGACTGGATTCGAGAAGAGGATGCTCGCAGGCCACTGTCTGATCAGGCGATTGCTGATCGGTTCGGACAGCAGGGGGTCGTCATTGCGCGCCGGACCGTGGCCAAGTACCGAGAGGGCCTGCGCATCCCCAGTGCTAGTCTTAGAAAACGTTCGTAAATCCAACGAGGAGCGTGTATGAAAGTGTCGATTACTGGGCACCACCTTGAGGTCACCCCTTCCCTCCAGAGTTATGTGGAGCAGAAGCTCGCCAAAGCATGGAGGCACTTCGGACAGGGCATTCAGGCTCATGTGGTCCTTGGGGTTGAGAAGCTGGACCAGAAGGCCGAGGTCACGGTGCACTTTCAAGGCAAAGACATTCACGCCGAGGCGGTGGACACGGACCTCTACACCGCCATAGACCTTCTCGCAGACAAGCTTGACCGTCAGGTGGTCCGCTACAAGGAGCAGCACACCAGGACCGTGCACTCCGGTCAGCACCCTCCTGCTGCTGAGGCGTCGCCTAGAGATTCATGAATCGCGTCTGCGAACTCCTGAGCCCCGACCACGTACTGGTCGACCTCGAAGCATCCAGCAAGAAGCGGGTCTTCGAGCGCGCAGGGCTGCTCTTTGAGACGCACCAGGGTCTTGCCCGCAGCAAAGTCTTTGACTCCCTCCTGGCCCGTGAACGGCTCGGGTCGACGGGCCTCGGGGAGGGTCTCGCCATTCCCCACGGCCGGATCAAGGGGCTTCAACATGCTGTTGCAGCAGTCTTTCGTCTGCGCGAGCCCGTACCCTTTGAGGCACCGGACGGCAAGCCCGTCTCCTTGCTGGTGTTTCTCCTGGTGCCCGAGCAGGCGACCCAACAACATCTTGAGATTCTCTCTGAGGCCGCTGAGATGCTCTCCGACTTAAACCTGAGAGATTCCTTGTTGTCGGCGCCAACCCGAGAGGACCTGCTGGAGGCCGTCTGCAGCTGGCGGCCAGCCCTCGCCTAGGAGAGTCGATGCTCGACGTTCAGCAGTTTTACGGGTCTTACCAAGAACTGCTTCGCCTGACCTGGGTGACCGGTCAGGACGGTGGCCATCGCCATATTTCAGGTCCCTCGTTCGAGAGTGCGGACCTGGTGGGTCACCTCAACCTCATTCACCTCAACCGCATCCAGGTGTTGGGGCTTGCCGAGGTGGAGTACTACAACCGCCTCGACCCCCAACGGCGCTCCTACGTCACGGCCGAGCTCATCGCCGGAAAGCCCCCCGCCATCGTGATTGCCGATGGGCTGGTTCCGCCCGCAGAGCTCTTTGAGGCCTGCGATCGAGACAGCCTGCCACTCATGCGCACGAGTCATACGGCCGCAAGAGCCATTGAGCTCATGCGAATTCAGCTCAGCAAGCTGCTGGCGCCCAAGGCCTCTCTTCACGGCGTTTTTATGGACGTGCTCGGACTGGGCGTACTCATCTCGGGGGAGTCCGGCCAGGGCAAGAGCGAACTGGCCCTCGAGCTCATTACGCGAGGTCATGGCCTCGTGGCTGACGATGTCGTGGAGTTCGCCCGCATTGCGCCAGACGCGGTCGAAGGCCGCTGCCCGCCCCTTCTTCGCAACCTGCTGGAGGTGCGAGGCCTTGGCCTTCTTGATATACGAGCCATCTTCGGAGAGACCAGCGTACGTCGGAAACTTCGACTTCGGCTCATCGTGCATCTGGTTCGCCGCTCGGCCATTGATGAGTACGAGCGGCTCCCGCTAGAAGCGCTCACCGAGGATGTTCTGGGTCTTCCCATTCGGAAAGTGGTCATTCCAGTCGCAGCCGGTCGCAACCTCGCCGTGCTGGTCGAGGCCGCCGTTCGCAACACGGTGCTGCAACTTCGCGGTATTGATACTCTGAAAGAATTCACTGTTCGTCAGCAACAGGCCATGTCAGGAGAGCGGGGATGAGCAGCCCGCCCAAGGACCAGCGAGAGGACACTCTGCGCCTTATCTTGGTCACTGGCCTGTCGGGGTCGGGCAAGTCGGTGGTGCTCAACCTGCTGGAGGACGCGGGCTTCTACACCGTCGACAACCTGCCCATCAGCCTGCTGCTTGAGCTGGTTCAAACCCTCCGGGCGGATGGGCATCAGCGGGTGGCTGTTGCAGCCGATGCGCGCCTTGGCCTCGACATTCACACGCTTGAACATGTCATGAATGAACTGCGGACACAGGGCACAGAGCTCACCGTGCTCTTTCTGAATGCCCGGGTCGATACCCTTATCCAACGATATTCCGAGACGCGTCGAAGACATCCGATGAGCCTTAATTCGCGCTCCGATATTGAGGGCGTCCATGAGAGCAAAACGCTGCTGGAGTGCATTGAGGAGGAGCGGGAGTTGCTCGCGCCCATCGAGCGACTCGGCATTCCGCTCGACACCAGCGAACTCAAGCCTTCAGCGCTTCGGGCGTGGACGCGAGAGTTGGTGGGCCTGCGAACAGGGCGGCTCGTGCTGCTGTTTCAGTCTTTTGCGTTCAAGGAAGGCATTCCGCTCGATGCGGATCTGGTCTTTGACGTGCGCTGCCTGCCCAACCCCCACTACGTCGAAGCCCTCAAGCCTCAGACCGGCAAGCACGATGACGTCATTGACTATCTTGCGGCCCAACCCGTCGTGGCCGAGATGATTCAGGACATTGCCGCCTTTCTCAAGAAGTGGCTCCCCCACTACCTCGATGAACACCGCAGCTATCTCACCGTGGCGCTCGGGTGCACGGGCGGCCAACACCGCTCGGTCTACTGCGCCGAAAAGCTCTCTCAGATCTTTCGGCCCGAATGGCCCGTGATGGTGAGGCATCGATCGCTCATTCGTCGCGGCCTAGACTGACCACAAGCCTGCGTAGGGGTGCTGGAAGCCCTTCCTGGAGCGCACGTTCTGGAGTGATCCAGACCATGGCAGAGGGATCGTCAGCGAGGCTGTCTGACATGAGCGTCTGGACATCTTGTTGGCTCTGAGGCTGGGCCCTGAAGACTGCTGCCTTGAGGGTGAAGTGGGTGAAGTCGTGCACGATCTCGCCAACTGACTGAAGATCCGGATGGCCTGATCGCCTCGCCTCGAGAGACCGCGGGGGCGCACTTGCAAGTTCGGGCAGGGTCAAGAGCCCTCCCCAGAGCCCTTGAGGGGGTCGTCGCAAAAAGGCCCACTGTCCCTCGTGCTGCATGAGCAGCCACCATGCCTGACGGGTGGGTCGCGCCCTCTTGTCTGCGGGCACCGGAAAACGATCCGTCTGCTCACGCGCAAAGGCCAGACAAGACCCTGCAACCGGGCAGCGCGAGCACGCGGGTCGTCGAGGCAGGCAGACTGTGGCGCCTAGGTCCATGATGGCCTGCGTGTAGGCAGGCATCTGGCGCGCCTCCAAAGGAAGCCGTGCTTGGGCCTCGACCTGCAGCCTTCGCGCGAGTGCAGCGCTGCCCCAGGGCTCGGTGGCGCAGACCTGTCGGGCAAACACGCGCCTCACATTGCCGTCGAGGACAGCCGCCCGTTCGCAGCGAGTGACAGAGGCGATTGCGGCAGCTGTGGAGGCACCCACCCCGGGAAGCGCCTCCCATTCGCTGGCGCTCCGAGGCATGCAGCCGCCCCTCTCAATAGCTCGTGACGCAGCAAGCAAATTTCTGGCGCGCGCGTAGTAACCCAGGCCGCTCCAGGCAGCGAGCACCTCTGACTCTTGGGCCAGCGCCAGATCCCTCACCGAGGGAAAACGGGCTACGAACCGGTGGTAATACGGCAGCATGGTTGAGAGCTGGGTCTGCTGCAGCATGATTTCGGAGACCCAGACCCGGTAGGGGTCGGCTGGCTCGCCTGCACGAGGATGCCAGGGCAGGGCGTTTCGGCCGTGGTCTGCGGCCCACCGCAGAAGCAACTCAGTGAAGCTCAACTCAGCGCTGACAGACATGGCAGTAGTAGGTCGCTCGTTGCGCCTGAACCATGCGTCGAATATGCGTGCCGCACGAAAGGCAGGGCTGTCCGGCTCGACCATAGACCCGATGTCGCTCGCCGTAGCCCCCGTGGACACCAGCCGCATCTTTAAAGTCTCGCAGAGTACTGCCGCCCTCTCGAATCGCCTCCTCGAGCACCTCTTTAATGTGATGAACAAGTCGGGCCAGACGCTCCGGCCGGATGCGACCCGCTGCCCGCGCAGGGTGAATGCCCGCGCGATGCAGAGCCTCACTGGCGTAGATATTGCCAACACCCACCACCACATCACCCCGCATCAGCCAGACCTTCACGGCTTGCCGCACGCCCTGAGCAGCCCGGGTGAGAGCTTCACCGTTGAATGAAGCTTCGAGTGGCTCGAGGCCCGAGGAGCCGACTCCCAGCGCGCGACTGGGCGCCTCGTCCCCATCTATCAGTCGGGCGTCCCCAAAGCGTCGAGGGTCGGTGTAGAGCAGAAGTCCTCGATCAAAAACCAGCCAGAGGTGCTCGTGGACGGACTGTTTGGGGGGCGAGTCGCGCCCGGGGCACCAGCTCAGCACGCCGCTCATTCCTAGATGCAAGGCCAGCTGGTGATGATCAAAAACAAGCAGGAGGTTCTTTGCGCGCCGAGTCAGGCCCCGAACCGACTGGCCCAGAAGGGGGCTCAGGCCCTGGGGACGCCCCGAGAAGCTTCGAAGCGACTTGCCGCTTGTGCCCACCCCTTGCAGGGATTGGCCCGCCAAGAGCGGCGAAAGCTGTCGACAAACCACTTCGACTTCGGGCAGTTCGGGCATGGCACAAGGGTCTAAACTGGAGAGATGAATGAGGGTCCCATGATGCATCAGCTCTCGCGCGCCGCAGTCCGCCTTGCCGCTGGGCTTCTCGTGATCGGCCTGCTTGCGCAGCCCGCTCGATCTGCAGAGCCTCGAGAGGTCTTCCAGATCTTGGCCGCGGAGTTGGCGGTGCAGCAGGGGGACATGACAACAGCGGCCTCTCTCTACCTCAGCCTGGCCCGAGAGACGGGTGATCCCCAGGTTGCTGAGCGCGCAACGCAGCTCGCGCTCTCGGTTCGGGCCCCTCAGGAGGCGCTCGTGGCCTCGCGCATCTGGTTAGCCAGTGACCCGAAGAGCGCATCTGCCCAAGAGATCGTTGATGCCCTTGAGGTCGTCCTCGGCCAGAACGATCGCCTGATTGCGTCGCTCTCCGAGAGACGAGAGGCTGCCCGCAAGTCGGGCACGCTCGATGCCTTCTACGATCGTCTGGGCGCACTCTGCCTGCGGGCTCCGAAGACCGAACAGGGGCTCGCCCTGCTTGAGGCCGTCTCAATGCCAGACCCCGACCACGAGTCGGCACTCTACAACCGCGCCATGCTGCTGGACCGACTCGGCCGCAACGACGACATGGAGCGCCTGCTTCGACGACTCATTACCCTCAAGCCCGAGCACGCGCACGCTCTGAACGCGCTGGGCTATAGCCTGGCGGATCGCAACCAGAAACTCGATGAGGCCCAGCGACTCATCGAAAAAGCGCACCGTCTTCTTCCGAAGGACGCTCACATCCTCGACAGTCTGGGCTGGGTCTATTTTCGTCAGGGCCGCCTGCAAGACGCTGCACGCTGGCTGAAGCAGGCTCACAGTCAGCAGCCAGACCCGGAAATCTCTGCCCACCTGGGCGAGGTCTACTGGACACTCAACCTCACGCAGGAGGCTATGCGAGTCTGGCGGATTGGCCTGGCACAAGACCCCACGAACAGCATTCTCACCGAGACCCTGAGGCGACTCGGTGTGGACCCACACACCTCCCCCGCACGTTGAACTCACTGTTTTCTCGATTTGGCCACCGAGCCCTGAGTGGCGCGTTGATGTGCGGTGTCTTGCTCTGCGGTCTTGGGACGCAGGCCGCTTCAACGACAAGCGACTCAAGCACGTGGAACCCGTCAGCGCCCGCCCAACCGCCCCCTCAACTCGTTCGAGCCGGCCGCTTTTTGCTGTCGGGAGGAAAACTTATCGAGCCGCTTCAGGGCCGCTACGAATGGCTTGCGCTTCATCCAGGTCACCGGATCTGGCTGTCGTCTCCGCTGGGAGACCCAATCGGGTCTTTTCGCTGTTCGGTCTGCCAGGGTGGCGACTCTGACTGGGTCATGAGCGATGCGGGCGGAGAGGCTGTGGCAGAGGGGGATGCTCGCCGCTGGGCGAGTCGGCTTCTGGATGAGTCCGCAGGTGCTCTGGATGTCCTCACCCGTCTTCTTCAAGACCTCATCTCTCAGGCTCAGCGCACTCCCGGCCCGCTCAGCCTCCAAGCGTCCGGACTGACGCTGAGGCTGCTACCCGACTCAGACTCTCCCTGACCCGAGGCAGCGACACCGCATCATGATGACCCTCTGGGCTCCTGCAAAACTCAATCTCTTCCTGCACGTTGTGGGGCGTCGAAGCGATGGCTATCACCTGCTGCAGAGCCTCTTCTGTCCGATCGACTGGCTCGATCGAATTACCCTGGAGGAGAGTGCTCTGGGCATCTATCGAGGAGGAAACTGCCCCTGGCCCGTTGAAGACGATCTCGCCTACAGAGCGGCAATGCGGCTTCGAGAGGAGGGTCTCAAGATGGGGCGAGCCTCCCGCGAGCTGGGGTGCATGGTCTCTGTTCACAAGGGCATTCCCACCGGGGCCGGCCTTGGCGGGGGAAGTTCGGACGCCGCAACCGTGTTGATGGGCCTTAACCGACTCTGGGGTCTGGGCCTGACTGCGGGTGATCTGGCTCGCATCGGCCTTGAACTTGGCGCCGATGTGCCCTTTTTTGTTTTCGGAGAGAGCGCCTTCGTAGAGGGCATCGGTGAGCAGGTTTCGCCCATGCCGGTGGCCGCCGAGTGGTTCCTGGTGGCGGTTCCTCCACAGCCCGTCCCGACGGTTGAGATCTTTCGTGATGCCGCATTGACGCGCAATACCGAGGCCCTGACCGTGCGAGACCTTGCGCAGGCCGCGGGCAATCCCAGCTTTACCTTTGGCCGAAACGATCTCCAGCCCGTGGCTTTTTCCCGCTACCCAGCACTCGCGACGGTGGCGCAGGAATTGCTGGAAGAGGCCCTGGCTGTCGGACTCGAGGAAGGCTCTGTCCGCATGAGTGGGAGCGGTGGTGCGATTTTTTGCAGCTGCCGCGATGAGGCTGACGCCAGGCGGCTCGAGGAGCGCCTTACACAACGCGGCATCGGCGCCCGCGTTCGCGTATGCCGCCATCTTCATGAGCCGCCCGCCCATCTGCTTTAACATATCGGTCTGTGCGGTCCGTGTTTTGAATGTGTCGCCGTTGGGGAGTCGCCAAGTTGGTTAAGGCACCGGATTTTGATTCCGGCATGCGAGGGTTCGAGTCCTTCCTCCCCAGCCCCTCAACCTCCTCTCCCGCAGCCCAGGACCATGGTCGATCGTCTCACTGCCGGTAACGGCTCCGCTGATTCCATCATGTTGTTCACCGGGAATGCCAACCCGAGGCTGGCCGCCGAGGTGTCCAAGAGCCTCTCCATTCATCTGGGTCGGGCCACCGTGGGACGCTTTTCCGACGGGGAGGCCACCGTCGAGATTCTTGAGCATGTTCGCGGCAGAGATGTCTTCGTTCTGCAGTCAACCTGTGCGCCGGCCAATGACCACCTGATGGAGGTGATGCTAATCGTTGACGCGCTGCGGCGCGCCTCAGCCGGTCGAATCACGGCAGCCATTCCTTACTTTGGCTATGCCAGGCAAGACCGACGAGTTCGCTCGGCGCGCGTTCCCATTAGCGCGAAGGTCATTGCGAATATGCTGCAGGCCGTGGGGGTGGATCGCGTGCTCACCATGGACCTGCACTCAGACCAGATTCAGGGTTTCTTCGACATTCCGGTGGACAACATCTACGCCGCGCCCATTATCTTGGCTGACGTTTGGAAGCACGATCACAAAGATCTGCTCGTCGTGTCGCCCGACGTAGGAGGCGTGGTTCGGGCCCGGGCCTTTGCAAAAGAGCTCGACACCGACCTTGCCATCATTGACAAGCGCCGGCCCAAGGCCAATGTGTCCGAGGTGATGAACATCATCGGGGATGTCTCGGGCCGCACCTGTCTCATCATGGACGACATGGTCGACACCGCCGGAACCCTGACCAAGGCGGCTGGCGCGCTCAAGGCCAATGGCGCCTCTCGGGTGATTGCCTACTGCACCCACCCCGTGCTCTCCGGTGGCGCGGTCCATCGCATCTCGGACTCCGAGCTGGATGAGCTGGTGGTGACCGACACGATTCCTCTGGCGCCTGATGCCCAGGCCTGTGACCGCATTCGGGTCATCTCCTGCGCAGGACTGCTGGCTGAGACCATTATTCGAATCGCCAAGTCCGACAGCGTGAGCTCTCTGTTCTTGGAGTAAGGCACTAGGCCGGTGGGCGTGAGAGCCCCAGGGCTAGACGTTAAATCGAAAGTGCATGACGTCGCCGTCCTTGACGATGTACTCCTTGCCTTCCAGCCTCATCTTGCCAGCCTCCTTGGCGCCCTGCTCACCCTTGCAGGCGAGAAAGTCTTCAAAGGCAATCACCTCGGCCCGAATGAAGCCGCGCTCAAAGTCTGTGTGAATCACCCCAGCGGCCTGGGGCGCAGTGGCGCCAACGGCAACTGTCCACGCGCGCACCTCCTTGACCCCTGCGGTGAAGTAGGTCTGAAGGCCAAGAAGCCCGAAGGCCGCGCGAATCAATCGGTTAAGGCCAGGCTCTTGCATGCCCATGTCTGCAAGGAAAATAGCTCGATCTTCATCCTCGAGGTCCGCGATCTCCGCCTCGATGGCCGCGCAGATGGCAACCACAGGAGCGTGCTGGGCAGCGGCATAGGCTTGAAGCTTTTCTAGGTGCGGATTGTTCTCAAAGCCGCCCTCGGCCACGTTGGCGACAAACATCGCGGGCTTGGCCGTGATGAAGAAATAGGGGCGAATGAGCGCGCGCTCGTCTGAGTCGAGCGCGAGGCCCCGAATGGGCTTGGCCTGATCGAGCTGCGTCTGACATTTCTCGAGAACAGCCAAGATCTTGCTGGCCTCTTTGTCTCCAGAACGCGCCAGCTTCTGTGCCTTGATGAGCTGTTTTTCCAAGCCCGCCAGGTCAGCCAGCGCGAGCTCGGTCTCGATGGTCTCGATGTCTGCGAGCGGGTCCACCCGACCATTCACGTGCACCACATTCTCATCCTCAAAGCAGCGCACCACATTCACAATGGCATGGGTCTCGCGGATGTTGGCGAGAAACTGATTGCCAAGCCCCTCTCCCTTGCTCGCACCCGCAACCAGACCAGCGATGTCGACGAATTCAACGGTGGCCGGCATGATGCGCTCGGGCTTCACAATCTGGGCCAACTGGGCAAGGCGTAGATCGGGCAGTTCAACAATTCCTGTGTTGGGCTCGATGGTGCAGAAAGGGTAGTTCTCGGCCGCAATGCCCGCCTTGGTAAGGGCATTGAACAGCGTGCTCTTGCCCACATTGGGCAGGCCAACAATTCCACACTGAAGAGACAAGGGAAGATCCTTTCTTTTTTGGGGCGTGATGGGCCTAGGGAGTGGGATCCGCCGGCTTGCTGCTGGTGTGAAGTGTGCGTTGGGCTGCGGCCATATCTGCGCCCAGTAGGCTAGGCAGGGCTTGCATGCATCGGGTGAGGCCCTGACGCATGGCAGCCTCTTCATCGGGCCGAGGGCGATGCAAGACAAAGTCTGCCACGGCCTGCTGAAGACTCAGCGTTCGAGGATGGCCAATGCCAATGCGCAGACGCCAGAAATCGGGGCTCGCAAGCTCGGTGGCGATGTCGCGAACACCGTTATGACCCCCATGGCCCCCGCCCTGCTTTATTCGGACGTCTCCAGGCATGAGGTCGAGCTCGTCGTGAACCACAAGAATGTCGCGTGGTTCGAGTCGATAGAAGCGGGCGATGGCACCGACCGCCGTACCGGAGGCATTCATGAAGGTCTGGGGCTTGGCCAACCAGATCTGGCCAGCCTGCGCCTTGGCCATGAGCGATTGAAAACGACTCTCGGAGGCCCAGCTCGAGCCCTGAGCGCGGGCGATGTCATCCACAAACCAGAAGCCCACGTTGTGGCGGGTCTCCTCATACTGCGGACCTGGGTTTCCAAGTCCAACCACGAGTCGAATGGGCATGGACGAATCTGTCTGGGAGGGTGCAGAGCCCCGAAATGCAAGGGGCTCTGCAGGGCGACGCGTTTAGGCGGCTGGCGCCGACGGTGCTGCTGGCGCGGCGGCCGCGGGCTCCTCAGACGCTCCCACCTTCGATGCGGTGGCCACCACCGGATTGTCTTGGCCCCCGTGCGTCAAGATGGTGACGCCGGCCGGAACCTTGATGTCCTTGAGATGCACTGGGTGGCCTAGCGTAAGGCCCGAGAGATCGACCTCGAGGAACTCGGGCAGATCTTTTGGAAGACACTTCACCTCGACCTCGTTCATGACGTGACTCACGATGGCGCCATCACGTTTCACGGCCGGACTTGACTCCTGGCCGATGAAGTGAAGGGGTACGCGAGTGTGGAGTTCTGCATTCGCATCCACGCGCTGAAAATCGACATGAAGCACGATGGACTTGTAGGGGTGCATCTGAAAGTCCCGCAGCAAGACAGGCTCGGTCTTTCCATCCAGTTCAAGCTCAAGAATCGATGAGTGGAAGGACTCGACTTTCAGGGCGAGAAGAATGGGGTTGTGGTCCATTTCGATGGACACTGGCTCACCCTGACCGCCGTAGACAATGCCCGGCAGTTTGCCGCTTCGACGGAGGCGGCGGCTCGCACTCGTGCCCTCTGTCGATCGGCGGGTGGCCACCACTTTGGAAGTGGAAAATTTCATGGCCTACTCCAAAAAATGAAAAGTCAAAAAAGACCCGGTCGGCCGCGACCAGCCCACCGGAATGAACCGCGCATGATACCGAATTAAGCGCGGATGAGCGCGGTTTTGACTTTTTTCAGCGCAGAGGCCTCGATCTGACGAACGCGCTCAGCCGAGATGCCGTATTGGGCTGCCAGGTCGTGGAGGGTGGGGCCCTTCTCATCCTCGTCTCCTAGCCAGCGGGCTGTCAGGATGGCACGGCTGCGCTCATCCAGTGTGGCCAAGGCTGCAGTCACGCGAGCCTGGGTCTGCCGACCCTCTTGCTGCTCAGCCACGAGTTCGGCGGGGTCCGCATGCTCCGCTGCCAACAAGGCGATGGGGCCCGAGAGCGTGCTTGAGGAGCCGTCGTCTGAGTCCTCGTTTGGGAGCTCAAGCGGCGTGTCGCCACCCGCAAGACGCCGCTCCATCTCGAGGACCTCGTCTGTAGAGACCTGGAGTTCTTTTGCGATGGCCGCGGCCTGGTCGGGCGTGACAGACTGCTCCGCGCCCAGTGCCCGCTTTAGTGAGCGAAGGTTAAAAAAGAGTTTGCGCTGCGCTTTGGTGGTGGCCACCTTCACCATCTGCCAGTTGCGCAGAATGTATTCATGCATCTCCGCCTTGATCCAATGCAGGGCAAACGACACGAGACGCACACCGCGGGTGGGATCAAAGCGCTTGACGGCCTTCATCAGACCGACATTCCCTTCTTGAATCAGGTCGGCCTGTGCAAGGCCATAGCCCTTGTACTGGCGCGAGACGGCCACAACAAGGCGTAGATGAGAGAGCACCAACTCCCTAGCCGCCTCCAGATCGCCCATGGTTCGAAACCGCAAGGCGAGGGTCTGCTCGCGCTCTGGCGAGAGCAGAGGGACCTGCTGAACGAAGCGCACATAGGCGTCCAGGTTCGCAACAGGCGATAGGTGGGAGAGGCTGAGTCCGGAACTGGTCATGGCGACAGTTTAGCACTCTGGTGCAGAGAGTGCTAATGCCATCAAACCGCCCTTTATTTGCCCTACTATCCGTCGATTGTCCGCATTCTCGGAAAGGCCCAGCCATGAAGTTTCGTTTTCCCGTCGTCATCATTGATGAAGACTTCCGATCCGAGAATGCCTCGGGACTGGGCGTTCGGGCCCTGGCCGAGGCCCTCGAGAAAGAAGGCATGGAGGTGTTGGGGGTGACGGGCTACGGCGACCTCTCGCAGTTTGCTCAGCAGCAGTCTCGCGCCTCGGCCTTCATTCTCTCGATTGACGACGAGGAGTTTGGGAGCGGGAGCGCGGAGGAGGTCACGCAAGCGCTCGCCAGCCTGCGGGCCTTCATCGGCGAGATTCGATTTCGCAATGCTGAGATCCCGATCTATCTCTATGGGGAGACGCGCACCTCTCGGCACATCCCCAATGACGTGCTCCGAGAGCTGCATGGCTTCATTCACATGTTTGAAGACACCCCAGAGTTTGTGGCTCGCCACATCATTCGTGAGGCCAAGTCCTATCTCGATTCACTTGCGCCACCCTTCTTTCGCGCCCTCCTTCACTATGCGCAGGACGGCTCCTACTCATGGCATTGCCCGGGTCACTCCGGAGGCGTTGCCTTTCTGAAGTCGCCTGTGGGCCAGATGTTTCATCAGTTCTTTGGCGAGAACATGCTTCGGGCCGATGTCTGCAACGCCGTGGACGAGCTGGGTCAGCTGCTGGACCACACTGGACCGGTTGCGGCCTCCGAACGAAATGCCGCCCGAATCTGCAGCGCAGACCATTGTTTTTTTGTCACCAACGGCACCTCCACATCGAACAAGGTGGTCTGGCACGCCAGTGTCGCGCCGGGCGACATCGTGGTGGTGGACCGCAACTGTCACAAGAGTGTGTTGCATGCCATCACGATGACCGGTGCCATCCCTGTGTTTCTCATGCCCACGCGCAATCACCTCGGAATCATTGGCCCCATTCCGTTGAGCGAGTTCTCGCCTGCGGCCATTGCAGAGAAGATCCAGGCCAATCCTTTCGCACGTGAGGCCTGGGCGCGAGCGCAGGAGGCTGGTCAGGCCAAGCCCCGCATCCTCACCATCACGCAGAGCACCTACGACGGGGTGCTCTACAACGTGGAAATGATCAAAGAGGTGATTGGAGACACGATCGACACGCTGCACTTTGATGAGGCCTGGCTTCCGCACGCAACCTTTCACGACTTCTACAAAAACATGCATGCGATTGGACGGGACCGTCCGCGCCCTCTCGACCCGCTCATCTTCTCCACCCAGTCCACGCATAAACTGCTCGCGGGACTCTCTCAGGCCTCCCAGATACTGGTGCAGGAATCTGAGACACGCCAGCTCGATCGGGACCTCTTTAACGAGGCTTACCTCATGCACACCTCCACCAGCCCGCAATACGCCATCATCGCCTCGCTCGATGTGGCCGCGGCCATGATGGAACCCCCCGGAGGAACGGCTCTGGTGGAGGAGAGCATCATCGAGGCGCTGGATTTTCGGCGCGCCATGCGCAAGGTGGACGAGGAGTTCGGCGCAAACGACTGGTGGTTTACGGTCTGGGGGCCAGAAGATGTGCAGGCCGACAGCGACGGCATGGCCCAGAGGGAGCAGTGGGAGCTTAAGCCCCAGGACGAGTGGCACGGATTTGAATCTCTCGTGCCGGGCTTCAATATGTTGGACCCCATCAAATCGACCATCGTGACCCCGGGCCTCAACATCAAAGGGGAGTTCGATTCCCGGGGAATACCAGCCTCGGTGGTGACCAAGTACCTGGCTGAGCACGGAGTCATTGTTGAGAAGACGGGCCTCTACTCCTTCTTCATCATGTTCACCATCGGCATCACCAAAGGCCGATGGAACACCCTGCTGACTGCGCTTCAGCAGTTCAAGGACGACTACGACAAGAATCAGCCCATGTGGCGTGTCATTCCCGAGTTCTGCGCCAAACAGCCGCGCTACGAGCGCGTCGGCCTCAGAGACCTCTGTCAGCAGCTCCATGACACCTACAAGACGCACGATATTGCTCGGCTCACCACGGAGATGTACACATCCAACATGGAGCCCGCAATGAAGCCCGCAGACGCCTTTGCCTGCGTGGCGCACCGCAAGACGCAGCGCGTGCCCATTGATGAGTTGGAGGGGCGCATCACCACGAGTCTGCTCACCCCCTATCCCCCAGGCATCCCCCTGCTCATTCCGGGCGAGCGATTCAACAGGACGATTGTGGGTTACCTCCAGTTTGCCCGAGCCTTCAATGCGCAGTTCCCGGGATTTGAGGCAGACATTCATGGCCTCGTGCAGCAAGAGCACGAGGGGCGTCTGGACTACTTTGTCGACTGCGTCGCCTAAATCAGGGCGTGGGCGAAGCTCGCGGGGGTAAAGGGCTGGAGGTCTTCCATGGCCTCTCCCACGCCAATGAAATGAACAGGAATGGGTCGCTCGGCCGCGAGTGCGAGCAAGACGCCACCCTTGGCGGTCCCATCAAGCTTCGTCACCACCAGGCCCGTGAGGCCCAGCGCGTCATCAAAGGCCTTTACCTGTGCAATCGCATTCTGGCCCGTGCCGCCATCGACGACGAGCCAGACGTCATGGGGGGCCCCCTCGAGCGCCTTGGCCAAAACACGCTTGACCTTTTTGAGCTCTTCCATGAGATGCAGCTGGGTTGGGAGCCTCCCAGCCGTGTCGACGACAACCAACTCTGCGCCACGCGCAATGCCCGCCTTCACCGCGTCAAAGCCAACTGCGGCTGGGTCGCCATCGACCTGGGAGATGACCTCGACGCCGTTTCGCTTGCCCCAAGTCAAGAGCTGCTCCCGCGCGGCGGCCCGGAAGGTATCGCCTGCCGCGAGCAGCACCTTCTGGCCAGACGATGTGGCCCAGTGGGCGATCTTGCCTATTGAGGTGGTTTTTCCAGCGCCGTTAACGCCCACAACCATCATGACTCGGGGAACATGGGGAGCCGTTTCATTAAGCCTCGGGACAAGCGGGGCCAGCCGCGCCTCGACGATCTGGACAAGCCGCTCGCGGAGTCCTTCCTCGATTCTCGTGGGGTCAATGGGCTCTTTTTTGAGCGAGGCTCGTAGAGTGGTGACCAGCTCATGACTCACTCGACCACCGACGTCTGCAACAATAAGGGCAGACTCCATCTCTTCGAACCAGTCTTCGTCGAGAACGGGTCGGCCCAAGAGCCTGCCAAGGTGGTTGCGGGTCTTGGTCAGCCCAGCCTTGAGTCGAGAGGCCCCGGGAATGAGATGTAGCCCAATCATTGGAAAAGGTGTCCCGACGTCATGCGATACATATTAGCCCTGGTCCTTCTGGCGACCTGCCTCACGGCCCCTCCCTTAAGCGCGCAGACACAGCGAGGGCCGGGGGCACCCACGTTGGACGAGACGCTGCCCAATGGGCTTCGCCTGGTGGTCTACGAGGATCATCGGGCGCCCACGGCTCTGCATATGGTCTGGGTCAAGGCAGGATCGATGGACGAGGTCAATGGCAAGACCGGACTCGCCCATGTCCTCGAGCACATGATGTTTAAAGGCACGAAAACACTGGCCCCCGGTGAGTTTAGCCAGCGAGTGGCCGCGCTGGGCGGGCGCGAGAACGCCTTTACCTCTCGGGAGTACACCGCCTACTTTCAGCAGGTTCACAAGGACGCACTTTTTGAGGTGATGGCCCTCGAAGCCGATCGCATGCAGAACCTCTCCATCAGCCAGGAAGAATTTGCCAAAGAGATTCAGGTGGTCATGGAGGAGCGACGCCTTCGAACCGAGGACAGTCCCAATGGTCGGGCCAACGAGGCGTTGATGGCCCATGCTTTCATGTCGTCTCCCGTTCGTTATCCCGTGATTGGCTGGATGAGCGACCTCGAGAGCCTCACCGCGCAGGACGCGCGTGACTGGTATGCAACCTGGTATGCGCCCAATAACGCCACAGTCATTGTCGCGGGTGATGTCGACGCCAAAGCCGTGCGGGCGGAGGTGGTTCGCCTCTATGCCGCATGGGCCAAGCGAGAACTGCCCACGCGAAGGCCTCAGAGCGAACCGGATCAACTCGGTGAGCGCGCCCTTGTCGTTGCTGCGCCGGCTGCCAACCCATTTTTCATTCGCGCATGGCGATCGCCCTCGCTGAGCGCCCAAGAGGCCGTCTCGACCCGCAACCCGAAGGCCAGAGAGATGGCCGCGCTGGCTGTGCTGTCCTCTTTGCTCGATAGTCCCGATCTGGGTCGGCTGACTATTCGGCTCGTCCAAGAGAAGCGCCTTGCCCTCTCGGTCTCGGCCGATGCCGCAGACCTCTCGCGTGGGCCCGGCCTCTTCATGATTGAGGGGACGCCTTCCGAGGGCGTCTCGCTCCTTGAGCTAGAGAAGAACATGGTCCTTGAGATTCAAAAGATTGCCCAAGAAGGCATTCCAGAGTCCGAGCTCGCCATCATTCGAAGACAGGTGCGTGCCTCTCGAATTTTTCAGCAGGACTCGCTTTTCAGTCGGGCGATGGAGGCAGGCCGCCTCATCACTGCGGACCGCCCCCTCTCAGACTCCGCAGACTGGATCACCCTGCTCGACGACATCCGCTCCGATGATGTTCAGCGTGTGGCTGCCTCGATTTTCCGCGCAGACCAATCCACGCGGGTCGAGCTTAGACCCCTGCCGCTGTCCGATGCGCCCAAGCGCTCGGCCTCTTCTGCCGCGCTTCGACACTAACGAGAACCTATGGACACGCTTGCACCCTTTCCACGACTTCGATTCCCCTGGTTGTGCTCGGTTTCGATCGCCCTCTTGCTTCTTGCCCCCTTGGGCCTGCATGCTGAATCACAGAAGATCGAGACCTGGCGCAGCAGCGCCGGTGTCTCGGTGCTGTTTATTGCCGCCCCCGACATCCCCATGATGGATCTGGCCATCGATATCGACGCCGGCAGTCGCTGGGACCCCCCGGGCCTCGAGGGATTGGCCAGTATCACGACCGACCTCAGTGGACGAGGGTTGAAGGCGACGGAGCGCCAGCCGTCGCTGAGTGAGAACGAACTGGAGCGCGCCCTCGGGGAGCTCGCCATTCAGCGCAGCTCAAGCGTCACTCCGGACCGCACCTCCCTGCGTTACCGCTTCCTCATAGACCGTCCGGTTCGCCAGAGGGCAGCCCTTCTGGCCGGTCGCCAGCTTGCGCACCCCCTCTTTCAGCCCGAGACCTTCGAGCGCGAGCGGGCCCGAAATCAATCCACGCTCAGGGAGTCGCTCACTCGTCCTCAGACTCTGGCCGTTCGGGCACTCTGGGCCTCGATGTACCCCGACCATCCTTATGGCCGTCAGGAGACCGGGTCGAGCCTTGCGGCCATTGGGATTGAGCAGATCAGGGCCTTTCACCAGCGCAACTGGCGGCCCGAGCGCATGCAGATCTCCATCGTCGGCGCGCTCACTCTGGACGAGGCGAGAGCCTTCGTTGAGGATCTCCTCGAGCCTATGAGTCGAGAGTCAGCAGGCCCAGCCGCGCAGGCATCTGCGCTCACTGCAGAGTGGCCCTTCATGATCTCCCCGATCAGGACGCCCCTTGCCTCGACGCAGACTCTGGCGCACCCCGCGAGCCAGAGTCATATCTGGCTTGGCCTACCCGTGCTCGCGCGCAGTGAGCTGGAGGACTACTTCCCCATGCTGGTCGCCAATCACATCCTTGGGGGCGGAGGCTTCACGTCTCGGCTGACTCGAGAGGTGCGCGAAAAACGGGGTCTGTCTTACAGCGTGTTCTCCGCGCTGGCGCCCCGCGCTCAGAGTGGTCCACTCCTCATCGGCCTTCAGACTCAGCGGGAGAAAAGTGCACAGGCCCTGCAGGTGGTTCGGCGAACGCTGGAAGAATTTCTCGCAAAAGGCCCCACCGAGGATGAGTTGGTTGCTGCAAAGAAAAACCTCATGGGCGGCTTTGCCCTGCGGTTAGACACCAATCGGAAACTGCTCGACACCCTCTCGGAGATTGGCTTTTATCGCCTCCCTCTGAACTACCTGGATCAATGGACCGAGGCGGTTGCAGCCGTGAGCGCGGAGGACATCCAGCGAGTCTTGCAGAAGAGGGTGACGCTCGAGCGTCTCTCGACCGTGGTTGTCGCCGGAGCCGCACGATAGCCACACACAAGGGTCCGGGGCAGGTTCGGATCGTCGCGGGGCAGTGGCGGCGCAGTGTTCTGCCGGTGCTTGACCGGCCCGGCCTTCGACCCACGCCCGATCGGGTTCGGGAGACGGCCTTTAACTGGATCTCTGCTCGGCTGGGCACACACCTCGTCGGTCGTCGGGTTCTTGATGCGTTCGCCGGGACTGGGGCCCTGGGCTTTGAGGCGGCGTCGCGCGGTGCCGACTCGGTCTACCTCATTGAGCGCGACCCGGTCTGCGTAGCCTCTCTGAAGGCGCAGATTGAACGCTTCGAGGCGGGCGAATCGATTCGGGTGCTCGGGGCCGATGCGCTGGGTTTTTTGTCCGCACAGCCGACGGGAAGTTATGACCTGATCTTTCTCGACCCCCCCTTCGAGCAGGGTCTCATCCCGCGTAGCCTACCCCTGGCCGCGCGCTGCCTCAATGCCCATGGGCTCATCTACGTCGAGTCAGAGCAGCCGCTGGATCGCCTCGTACAGCCCGACGAGATGGGTGGCCTTCAGGTGCTGCGCTCCGCAAGGGCAGGCGCGGTCTTCCATGCCTTGCTATCCTTCGCGCTGGATCAGCATCAGGAGGCTTCGTGATGACCGTCGCTGTGTATCCAGGCACTTTCGACCCCTTGACGCGCGGACATGAAGACCTCGTTCGAAGGGCCTCTAAGCTCTTTGATCGGGTTGTCGTGGGCGTGGCCGACAGCCGCTCTAAAAAGCCGTTCTTCAGCCTTCAAGAACGAGTGGCCATTGCCACTGAGATTCTTGGCCACTATCCCAATGTTGAGGTCCACGGATTTGAGGGTCTCCTTCGAGACTTCGTTCGCGCTGAGGATGCCCGCGTGATTATTCGAGGTCTTCGCGCCGTGTCCGACTTTGAATACGAGTTTCAGATGGCCGGGATGAATCGCTATCTCATGCCCGATGTGGAGACCCTCTTTCTGACGCCCTCCGATCAGTACCAGTTCATCTCGGGATCGATCGTTCGAGAGATTGCTGCCTTGGGCGGCGATGTGAGCAAGTTTGTCTTTCCGTCTGTCGAGCAGTGGCTGAAGGACAAGCTTGCCGCGGGAGGTCATCCCCCAGCAGCGACTAGCGAGTCAGCGCAATGAGGTAGTGGTCCAGCAAGAGGGCTGCAAAGAGCAAGGACAGATACCAGATGGAGTACTTGAAGGTCTTGCGAGCGAGCGGCTCGCTGTAGGACTTGTAGAGCTGCCAAGCCAGCTGAACAAACCGGAGACCCAGAGCCAGTGCGGCGGCAAGGTAGAGCCAGCCACTCATTCCAATCGCAGTGGGAAGGACGCTAGCCGCCAACAGCATGAGCGTGTAGAGGAAGATTTGAAGCTGCGTGAACTGTTGGCCATGCGTGATGGGCAGCATGGGCAGCCCTGAGCGAGCGTAGTCATCCGCCCGGTAGAGGGCCAAGGCCCAAAAGTGCGGGGGCGTCCAGATAAAGATGATGAGAAAGAGAATCCACGCCTCTGCGGGGGTCTGGTTGGCAACTGCGGCCCACCCCAGAACAGGGGGCATCGCGCCGGATGCGCCCCCGATGACAATGTTCTGGGGCGTGCGGGGTTTCAGAAAAAGGGTGTAGACCACTGCGTAGCCCACAAAGGTTGCAAGCGTGAGCCAGGCTGTGAGCGCGTTCACAAACACGAACAAGATCCACATGCCCAGCGCACCCAGTGTGGCGGAAAAGCCGATGGTCTGACGCACGGTGAGGGTTCCAGCGGGCAGCGGGCGCCAGGCGGTGCGAGCCATCTTGGCATCGATGTGCGACTCCACGAGGCAGTTCACCGCCGCAGCCGCGCTGGCCACCAGGGTGATGCCGATGGTTCCGAAGAGCAGGGGCTGCCATGGGGCGATGCCGGGCGCAGCCAGCAGCATGCCGATGAGCGCGCAGAAGCTGATGAGCATATTGACCCGCGGCTTGGTCAAAGCCAGGTACTGTCGCAGGACATCCTGAAACGACGTCTGAGCAAAGAGGGCGGTCATCGAACTAGCCTACACGAGAGGCTTTTAAGAGCCGCGTCAGATCGTTCTTTAACCCTTTGGCCTCATAGCCCTTCGGAAAGCGCATGATGAGTTTGCCAAGGGGATCAATGATGAAGAGCTGCTCATGCAGGGGCTCGCCGGCCTCGGTGGGCCAGTCCGCCAACTCCCTCTTAGAGATGCGAATGACCCAGGTGCCCTCAAATTCCTCGGGAAGCGAAACGGGGCTTGCGTCTGTGACCAGCCACAGCCGCTCGATCCGATCGCGATCTCGACCCGTGGCGAGCCGAATCTGGCGCATGTCCCGAAGTTGAAGGAGACAGGCCTCGTCGCAGGCGCTCGGTCCGACTCTCACGAGAAGCCAGCGTCCTCGAAAGTCGGAGGTAACCTGAAGTGCCCCGCGGGGATCGTCCTTGGGTAGTCTTTCGAGCACGTCCAGGAAGCCCGATTCCTTGCTCGGCTTTTCGATCACGGTGATCGGCAGGGCAGCCACGTCGACCTGAGGCTCGAGCAAGACTCCGTGGTTTGAGCGGGCCTCTGGCCGCACACCGTAATAGACCACGTAGGAGGCGATGACGGGGGCAACACAAACGGCGATAACCAGCCAGAGCGCGAGCCGACTTCGTGTCGAGCGGGACTGGCTGCTCTTAGACGGTTGCGAACTATTCGGATTCATAGGGGCGAGCGTGAGATTGTGCGAGTCGACGGGCAAACCAGAGCGCCACGAGCGCCATGAGCCACCACTGGACAGCGTAACCCCGGTGTTTAGAGACGTCCTCTGTCTTGGGCTCGGGAATGCGCTGAATCAGCGGTTCATCGAGGTCTTGAGTCTGCCAGAAGATGAGGGGCCAGACAGGCTGCTCCCGCATGGTCTTTTCCCTCAGCCTTGCCTTTAAGAGATCCCAATGAAGGTTTTGCCAGAGTGCGCCCTGCATCAGCGCCGCCTCATCTCGACTCAACTCGAGGCGCTGAAAGAGATCGGTCAGACCAACCACCGTGAGATCCACCTCACCCTTGGATGTGGGCAGGAAGACTTCCCCAGATAAAAGCCCCTCGCGCTGGGGATCGGAGAGACCTGGCTGCTTGGGGGCAAAGCCACGGTTAACCCAGGCCACGCTGCCATCTGGCAACGCCAGGGCGGTGAGCACCTGAACGCCCGTGCGGGCATCCACGGTTCGGTTGTCGAGGTAGAGGGTGGTGTTTGGGATCCACCGTCCCCGGATCGTGACGGGCAGTCGATCGAGGGTGGCGGGCTGGCTGACCTCAGCCAGGCGGGGGCGAACACCGAGTAGGGGCTGAGTGGCTTTGAATGACTCCTGCTGCGCTCGTACGTGATTGAGCAGCGTCTGCTTCTCGAGCGAGCGACTCCACTGCCAGACGCCCAGCGAGGCAGTGAGCAGCGCGAGGGCCACCATCACCGCGCTGGCCGCGGTCCATTGCAGAGGAGCCCTTCCGCGCTGAGGCGCATTCCCACTTACCATGTCAGCATGGGTGGATTGAGTATTGGGGAGAGGGTGTGGCGAAACTGCTGATTGGCATTGCCTTCTCGGCGATTGTTTTGAGCCTAGGATCGGCTCTCTTTTATCTGATGAGAGACCGAGGAACGAGCAACAAGACCGTCAAGGCCCTGGCGCTTCGAGTGGGCCTCTCCATTCTTCTCTTTGTCAGCCTCTTACTGGCCAATCGCTTTGGCCTGATTGAGACAACGGGCGTGCGCTACTAGACCTCGAAGCGCCCGCCCGAGGCGGGACCTACAGCCAGTACACCACGACGTAAAGGCCAAGCCACACCACATCCACGAAGTGCCAGTACCAGGCGGCCGCCTCAAAGGCAAAGTGCTGATCAGGCTTGAAGTGACCATTGCGAACTCGGAACCAAACAGCCAGCAGCATGATCGCGCCGATGGTGACGTGAAAACCGTGAAAGCCCGTCAGCATGTAGAAGGTCGATCCAAAAATGCCCGAGCTCAGCTTGAGGTTGAGGTCTGCGTAGGCGTGGGCGTACTCATACGCCTGGCAGCCCATAAAGACTGCGCCCAGCAGCACGGTAATGGCCAGCCAGAGGAGCACTTTCTCGCGGTGATTTTCGCGAAGCGCGTGGTGGGCGATAGTTAGCGTGACGCCAGAGGAGAGAAGCAGGGCCGTGTTGATGGTGGGAATCCAAAACGGGCCCATGGTCTGAAACGGCTCTACAAGGCCAGCGGGCCCATTGTTTGGCCAGTGGGCGCTGAAGTCGGGCCAGAGAATGGCCTTGTGGTCCAGATCGCCCAGCCACGGCATCGAGATTGTTCTGGCGTAGAAAAGCGCTCCAAAGAAGCCTGCGAAGAACATCACCTCGCTAAAGATGAACCAGCCCATGCTCCAGCGAAAGCTCGCGTCGACTCGGTGGTTATACCGACCCGCCTCTGATTCGTGGATGACGACTCCGAACCAGCCAAAGAACATGTAGACCAGAATGGCAAAGCCCACAGCCATGGCGTAGGGGCCGTAGGCCGCTCCGTTAACCAGGCCGGACATGCCGAACATGAAAAAAAGCATGGAGATTGAGCCGACCAGCGGCCACTTGCTCGGCGCTGGTACGAAGTAGTAAGGGGCGCTCCCCGACGATGCGACGCTCATTCTTTTCTCCCTTTGAGATCAGCGACCCGCGGTGATGAATTGCACCAGGGCGACCAAGGACAGCACGAAACCAGCGCCCATCAGAACGCCCACGACGATGACGTGGATCGGATTGAGCCGAGCCATGTCTGCATCGTGAGCGCTGGATTTGCGCACTCCAAAAAAAGACCAAAAGACCGCGCCCACCGTCTGAAGGAGACTGCCCTTGCGCTCAGTCGCGGACATTTGTTCTCTCCTCTAGAGGGTAGGCTGTGCGGAGCCGACCTGGAAAAAGGTGTAGCTCAGCGTGATGTTTCGAATGCCATCGGGCAGCTTGGGGTCAATGACAAAGACCACGGGGAACTCACGCGTCTCTCTGGCCTTGAGGACCTGCTGCTGAAAACAGAAGCACTCGAGCTTTTTAAAGTGCACGGCAGACTGCTTTGGCGCGTAACTCGGAATCGCCTGGCCAGACACCTCGGCATCTTGGTTATTGCGGATCTCGTAGATGATGGTTGCAAGTTCGCCCGGGTGAACCTCGATCACGTTGTTCTTCGGGCGGAAGGACCAGGGGCCATGCGAGTTCGCGTCAAACTCAACCGACACGGTACGGGTGAGGTCGACCTGCGTGTTTTGGGCAAAACGTCGGGCCTCTGCGGGATCCATACGCTCTCTGGCGGTGAGCACATTGATGCCCGTGAGCTCGCAGATTTTTTCGTAGAAAGGGACGAGCGCATAACCAAAGCCGAACATAAGGATGGCGACCATGAGAAGCTTGCCCAGCATGGTCTTGTTCGCGCCTGAGTGGACGGCCTCGGACTCGGGGGGCATAGATGGCTGCCTAGTGCGTCGGGAAGAGCAAAAACTTCACGATGATCCCGCCAAAAAAAGCGGCCGCCACTGACAACAGGATCAGGGCGAGCCGCAGATTTGGTTTGCTGGGCTGCTCCACTGGCTTATTTGACAACCGGGGGCGTCTCGAAGGTGTGGAAGGGCGCGGGTGAAGGCACACTCCACTCCAAACCATGGGGGGCTTCCCAGGGATTGTCTGACGCCTTCTTGCCACCGTTGATGCACTTGATGACGATGAAGAGGAAGAGGAGCTGGGTGAAGCCGAACCCGAATGCGCCAATCGAGGCCACCGCGTTGAAGTCTGCGAATTGCATGGGGTAGTCGGCATACCGGCGCGGCATTCCGGCCAGACCGAGGAAGTGCATGGGGAAGAAGGTGATGTTGAAAAAGACCATGGAGAGCCAGAAATGAGCTTTTCCAAGGGTCTCGTCATACATGTGGCCCGTCCACTTCGGAATCCAGTAATACACACCGGCGAATAGGGCAAAGAGCGATCCGGCGACAAGCACGTAATGGAAGTGGGCTACGACGTAGTAGGTGTCGTGCAGCTGAATGTCGAGAGGAGCCACCGACAGGATGATGCCGGTGAGGCCACCGATGGTGAAGACCACGATGAACCCGATGGCAAAGAGCATCGGGGTCTCAAAGGTCATTGACCCTCGCCACATGGTGGCCAACCAGTTGAAGATTTTTACGCCGGTGGGCACAGCGATCAGCATGGTGGCGTACATGAAAAAGAGCTGGCCCGTGAGCGGCATGCCAGTGGTGAACATGTGGTGAGCCCAGACCACGAACGACAGGATGGCAATGGAGGCCGTCGCATAGACCATGGAGCTGTAGCCGAAGAGGGTCTTGCGGGAGAAGGTGGGGATGATTTCCGAGACGATTCCGAAGGCCGGAAGGATCATGATGTAGACCTCGGGGTGACCGAAGAACCAGAAGATGTGCTGGTACATCACTGGGTCACCGCCAGCGGCAGCATTAAAGAAGCTGGTCCCGAAGTGGCGGTCGGTGAGCGTCATTGTGATGGCGCCCGCCAAGACCGGCATTACTGCAATAAGCAGGTAGGCCGTGATGAGCCAGGTCCACACAAACATCGGCATCTTCATGAGCGTCATGCCCGGTGCGCGCATGTTGAGAATGGTGGTGATGATGTTGATGGAGCCCATGATGGAGGAGGCGCCCAGCAGATGCATGGCGAAGATGGCCATGTCCATTCCGATGCCCATCTGTCCCGAGAGAGGCGCGTAGAGGGTCCAGCCTGCTGCGGTGGCACCACCCGGAACGAAGAACGACGACACGAGAAGTATGGCCGCCGGAATCATGAGCCAGAAGCTGAAGTTGTTCATGCGGGCAAAAGCCATGTCTGCTGCGCCAATCTGGAGCGGGATCATCCAGTTCGCAAAGCCCACAAAGGCCGGCATGATGGCTCCGAAGACCATGATGAGGCCGTGCATGGTGGTGAACTGATTAAAGAGCTCGGGCTGAACCAGCTGAAGGCCGGGGCGGAAAAGCTCGGCCCGGATGCAGAGGGCGAGGACGCCACCCACAAGCAGCATGGCGAAACTAAACCAGAGGTAGAGGGTGCCAATGTCCTTGTGGTTGGTCGCGAACAACCAGCGACGCAGACCGTGAGGGTGGTCGTCATGGCTGTGATCGTGGCTGTGTCCGTGGGGGTCGAGAACTGCGCTCATGACAATCTCCTCTGAAGTCTTACTTGGCTACGGCAAGCTGGGCGGGGGCGGCGGGGGCCTCAGCCAATTTCTTTTTTTGCTCGGCGACCCAGGCGGTGTACTCCTCTGCGGTCACCACTTTCACCACGATGGGCATGAAGGCGTGGTCTTTGCCACACAACTCCGCACAGTGGCCGTTGTAGGTGCCCACGCGGTCGGCCTTAAACCAGGTGTCTCGGACAAACCCGGGAATGGCATCCTGTTTCACGCCAAAAGCGGGAACCATCCAGGCGTGAATGACGTCGTTGGCCGTGGTCACGATGCGAACTTTCTTGCCAACGGGGACCACCAGCACGTTGTCGACCTCTGAGAGGTAGTTGGCTGTCTTGTCCTGAAGGTTCATCCGCTGCTCATACGGCGTGGTGGGCGTGGAGTAGAAGGCGATGCCCTGACCCTCTCCCTTGAGATAGTCGTAGCCCCACTTCCACTGATAGCCGGTGGCCTTGATGGTGATGTCTGCGTTGGTGGTGTCTTTCTGGGCCATCACGATGGGTGTGGCGTAGATGCCGATAAAGATCACGATGAGGAACGGGACCACAGTCCAGGCAATCTCGACGGCCGTGCTCTCGTGGAAAGAGGCGGGCTTGTGGCCCTTTGATTTTCGGTGGGCGTAAATGGAATAAAACATAACGCCAAAGACCGCCACGAAAATGACGAGGCAGAGAATAAGCATGACGTTGTGGAGCGTGTAGAGGCTCTCGGCCATGCCGCTTGCAGGCGCGCGAAGGTTGTACCGCGTGGTCATGTCGTTGGCCATGGCCATAACGGGAAGAGAGAGTCCGACGGCGAGCGCGAGAGCACGATGGACCACTCCACGTACCACCTTTTGAAACAGCTTCATCACTGAAAACCCCTTTTTGACATGAGACGCAAAGCGTCCCTGAATTCTTGGTAAAACTTGAGTCGTCCCTCGGCGTCCACAAATCGACCGACCCTCAACTCCTCCCGACCGCCTCGGCACATGACGAGCCCTGACCCCTCTTCGAGGCGAACCGTGAGTCCAAACCGCGAGAGACGAGTGGTCTGAACCCGTTGCCCTACAGAGCGCTCCACCTCCAAGCCCGAGCCACTCAAAAGAACTCGCTCGCCATCCGTGGAGTGTCGGGCATAGCAAAAAAATGCCAGGCCCAGCGCACCACACTCCACAACAGCGAAGGGCAGCACCATCCACATCCCTTGCGCGGTCCAAAAAACAGCCACGGCCACCGACACTGCGGCAAGGGTTCCAAAAATCCACATTAACTGCCGAGGACTCAAGGAGCAGTTCTTCTTCAGTACCCAGACCCAGGCGTCCCGCGCGTCGTCTGGACCGAGAGAAGCCTCGCTTTTCATCTTCGGGATTATAGGGGGCTTCTGTAACAAATGTCTGACGCTCAGGCGGGCTTTGCCGACCCTGCGGCTCTGGGAACTTCTAGGAAAAGCGGTTGGGACGGGTGATTCGGATCGGGATGGGCCCTCCCGGGTTCGCGGGCTGCGGCTTCGCATGCCCGCACCAAGCGTGGCCAAAGACCAACTCGAAGGGCATTTGAATGCGGCCGTCTGCCGAGCGCGCGCGCTCAAGGGCCTCGCTCAGCAAGTCTGCGGTTGCAGAACCCCTCAGCCCCGGCGCGCCAGCCCGCGGTAGAAGGCCATGCAGGTCACTCAGGCAGAGCCCACGCTGCCGGTAAGTGAGTGTGAGCATCTCTGACTCCATCACTGGGGCAGACAGGCCAGACCTCACCAGCAAGTCGCCCAGGTCATGCATGTCGGGCAGACGCTGTGAGAGCCAGCTCCCGTCAATGCCTAGGCCGCCAAGGAGAGTCCTCAGGCTGCCCGGCCCAAGACTCCCGCACATAAAAAGGCCCTCAGGCCGCAGGGTGCGCGTGGCCTCCCTCACGATGGGTGCGAGCGCCTGGAGCGGCCAGGCCACCAAAAGCGTGAGTTCGACCAGGTCGAGACTCTCTGGGCCCTTGGAGTGCATGTGCTGATTCAATGCGGCCGCAGCCACCTCGGGGCTGTCACTGGGCAGCCGAAGCGAGTTGCGCAGAGCCGTTGTTACGGCCTGCCTTCTCTGCTCAAGGCCCCTTGAAAGGGCCTGACTGAGAGGGTGCTCGGCCGCCTGGTTAGGGGCGTGATACATGGGTCTGAGTATAGTCAGCGGGTGTCTCTGAGATCGCTTCTAGCCTGGCTCTTGGGCGCATCGCCCGCTCAGATCCCACCCCCCTCGCCAGCCTGGGCCACCTTCCCACTCCCAGATGGAGAGCCCCTCTTGGTCTGGTCCGCAGGTCGCTTTGAGCCTCCACTGTCCGACCTGATTCGACGAGCGAAATATGGCCGTAGCTGGCATAGCGCCCTTACCCTCTCTCGCGTGTGTGCGAAAACCTCCGGCTCCTGGATCTGGTCACACCACCCCATCCTCATTCCAATTCCCTCCGACCCTCGGCGACTTCCCACTCGGGGCTTTCACCTCCCGCTTCTCATTGCGCAGGCCCTCAGCACCCAACGCGAATGCCCCCTCCGGCGGCGCGGGCTGACCAAACCCAGAAGCAGCGAGGTACAGGCGGGTCGCTCGCGGGGCGACCGGCTCCGGGCCCTCTCAGGACTCTTCGAGGCGAGCGCCTCACTTTCTGGCAAGTGCGTCTTGCTGGTCGATGACGTGTTCACAACCGGCGCGACCCTCTCAGCGGCCCGGCAGGCACTCAATGCAGTCGGTGCACAGGTCTTGGGGGCCGTGGTGGCTGCCCGCGTGGCAACCCCTCGAGAGACAAGGACCGGCCCAGCTAAGATCGATCGATGCAGGCCACGTCCGAAGCCCCAATCGAAGTTGTCCTGGTAGAGCCCGAAATACCTCCCAACACGGGCAATGTTATGCGGCTATGTGCCAACACGGGTGCCGCTCTCCATCTCGTGGGCCCGATGGGCTTTCCACTCGACGATGCCAAGATGAGACGGGCTGGGCTGGACTACCGAGACCTCTGTCGAGTGCGTCACCATGGAGACTGGAGCGCCTTTCTGTCGGTCGTCACGCCCGATCGAGCATGTTGCTTCGCCCTGAGCACCAAGGCGCGTCGATCTTTTTTTGAAGTCGACTTTCAAGCCCGCAGTGCTGGTGCAACCGAGCCCCGTGCAAGCTCGCGCGTCTGGCTCTTTTTCGGCCCAGAAACGCGGGGTCTGAGCACCTCTCAACTTGGCTGGTTTCTCGAGTCGAATCGATTGCGACTGCCCATGCGGCCCGAGAGCCGAAGTCTGAACTTGAGTAACTCGGTCGCAGTCGCTGTTTACGAAGTTTGGCGCCAGCTCAGCTTTGTTGGCGCCCCCACTCAAGAGGCCTAGGGCCGCTCGTCAATCGGATGCCGGGACAGAAGGCCCGAGATGGCCTGGCTCGGCGTGAGGCGCCCATCGAGAAGGGCGCAGACCGCCTCAATGATGGGGCACTCCACCTCATGGTGTCTGGCCAGCGCAAGCAAGGCCGGTGCTGCCTGAACCCCTTCGGCCACATGGCCCAGCTCACCCAGAATCTCGGCGAGAGGTCTGCCCTGCCCAAGCCCCATTCCCACCCTGCGATTGCGAGACAGATCGCCGGTGGCTGTGAGTACGAGGTCGCCCAGGGTGGCCAGCCCGAGAAAGGTCTCGGGCTGCGCACCGAGGCTCAGCCCCAGTCTTGCAGTCTCGGCCAAGCCCCGCGTAATCAGGGCTGCCCGCGCGTTGGCGCCCAGCGAGAGGCTATCGGCCACGCCTGCCGCGATGGCCAGCACATTTTTTACAGCGCCGCCAAGCTGAACCCCGATGAGGTCGGTGCTCGAGTAGATGCGCATCCCGCCCCCGAAGAGTCGGGCTGCAATCTCCCGAGCCCAATCGGCCTGGGCGCTAGCAAGCGTGAGCGCAACGGGCAGACCCGCAGCCACCTCTTTTGCGAAGCTCGGGCCGGAGAGCGCTCCCATGGGCCAGCCTCTCAACTCGGAGGAGACCAGATCGGATGGCCACTGAAAGCCGTGGCCATTGGAGCCCTCCACGACCAGGCCCTTGGAGAGCCACAGAACGCCCTCCCCCTCGGCGGGGACCCCCAGAAACTGGGCCACCTCGTGCGCGAGGTCGCGCAGGGCCGAGACGGGGCAGGCCAAAACCAGTAGCCCCAGCCGCTCGAGGGCGGTCTGCTCTCGCCAGATCTGGAGCACCTGCCCGAGATGCGCAGCGACATGAAGGCCAGGAGGGAGGGGGGCGTCTGGAAGGTAGCGTGAATTGACGCGCAGCGCGGCCATCTGACGAGCCTGCTCGGCATCTCGCGCCCAGAGACTCACCACACCCTGGGGGGCGCGGCGCGCGAGGTGAATGGCAAAGGCGGTGCCCCACGCTCCCGCCCCGCAGACGAGAACGGGTGGCACGCGGGCGTCAGGCATTCGAGCTGAGGCTATTGCGGGAGGATGATCCCGCTGCCCGAGTCGCCGGCCGCATGATCAGCGAGGCCAGGATTCTGCTCGGACATTCGCTGCTGGAAAAATGCCTCCCAGTTGATCTCGGCAAGATGCACTGGCGGGAAGCTCGAGCGCTGAACCAAGTCGGCCAGGTTGGCCCGAAGGTAGGGGTAGATGATGTGGGGGCAGCTGATGCCCTTGAGCAGCATTCTTTGCTCATCCGAGACACCCTGAATCTCGAAGATGGCGGCCTGGGTGGCCTCGACGAGAAAACCGATCCGATCGCCCAGCCGGCAGGTCACAGTGCAACGCACTGAGACTTCGACGAGGTCGTGACCCAACTCCTCGTCACCTGTATCGATCTCAAACTCAAGTCTCGGCTCCGTGCCATCGACGAAGATGGACGGTGCATGTGGAAGCTCTAGCGAACAGTCCTTGAGATAGACGCGCTGGAGATTGAAAACCGTGTTTTGTTCGGACATGGGGAGCCTATCTGAAGAGGAGGGTGGTGCAGCGAACGCTGCTGCGATCAGGAGGAGCCTGCGCCCAGCAGGGGGAGAAGCTCCCCAGCCCGATCGAGGGCCGCGAGATCATCGAATCCGCCCACGTGGGTGTCGCCAATGTAGATCTGCGGCACGGTTCTTCGGCCGGTCTGCTCGATCATGAGATCTCTCTGAGCCGGGTCGAGGTCGATGCGAATTTTCTCGATCTCTTGCACACCGCGCTGCTTTAAGAGCATCTCTGCGCGCTGACAGAATGGGCACACAGCCGTGGTGTACATGCGGACAAGTTTCATGAGAGGGCTTTCTGTTTAACGGGGAGACCAGCCTGCTTCCAGGCATCAAAGCCCCCCTCGAGGCTGAAGACTTCTTGCACACCGGCCTTTTTGAGCGTTCGACCCAGCGGCCCGCTTCGCCATCCCGAGGCGCACATAAGAATGACGGGCTTGGGCTCCTTGCCGGACTGAGACTCTTTGACGATCTCGGCCACATGCGCCTTGAGTTGCTCGGCCGGCATGCTTCGCGCCTGAGGCACCATTCCCCTTGCCCGCTCCTTCTCGTCTCGAACGTCCAGAAGGATTGCGTTCCGACTGTTGATCATCTGGGTGGCCGCAAGCGTATTGACGGGCTTGGTGGAGAGGTTCTGGCTGATGAGGGGCCAGAGGAGCATGCCTCCGCTCACGGTGGCAGCAAGCACCAAAAAAATGTTGTCAACGAGAAACTGCAAGGGTGCTCCTTGGGGGGGTTCGGCTCAAATTATAGAATGCGATGATGTCCTCGCCCCCGCCTCTTGTGATTTTGCGCCACGGCCAGAGCCAGTGGAACCTTGAGAATCGATTCACCGGCTGGGTCGATGTCGACCTCACCGAGGTGGGGATGGAGGAGGCTCGTCGGGCCGGCCGTCTGATGAGGGAGCGAGGCTTTTCCTTCGATCTCGCCTTCACGTCGGTTCTGCGTCGCGCCATCCGCACCTGCTGGATTGCACTCGATGAGCTCGATGAGATGTGGATTCCCGTTCGGACCGACTGGCGCCTAAACGAGCGTCACTATGGTGCGCTCTCTGGACTCAATAAGGCGGAGACTGCCCAGCGATTCGGCGAAGACCAGGTGCTCATCTGGCGCCGCTCCTACGATGTTCGACCCGAGCCCCTATCGAAGGACGACCCCGCATGGCCGGGTCGTGACCCGCGCTACCAGGGCCTCAGCGACGCCCAGCTGCCTCTCACAGAATGTCTGGCCGACACGGTGGCCCGCGTGGAACCCTTCTGGACGCAAGAGGTTTTGCCCGCCATTCGCGCAGGAAAGCGTATTCTCATTACAGCCCATGGCAACTCTCTTCGCGCGCTCTTGAAGATCCTGGAGAACCTCTCGAAAGAGGACGTGCTCGGGCTCAACATTCCCACCGCCCAGCCTCTTGTGCTGGAGTTCGACGAACAGATGCGACTCGCCTCGCGCCGCTATCTCGCCGACCCAAGCGAAATTGAGGCGGCCATGGCCGCAGTGGCCAGCCAAGGAAAGGCTCAGAAGGTCTAAAGAAATGAAGGGTCAAGACATGCAGACGAAGACCGCGCGCTGGAAGATTGCAAGCTGGGTGGGGGCCGGCCTGGTTGGGGGTGTGCTGATCAGCCTCGGGCTGACCGCAACGGCTCAGCGCGAATCCCGGGTTGCCCTGCCTGTTGATGAACTTCGGCTCTTTGCCGAGGTCTATGGCGCGGTCAAGTCCAACTATGTCGAGAGTGTCGAAGACAAAAAGCTCATCACAGAGGCCATAAGCGGGATGCTCTCTGGGCTCGATCCCCACTCCGCCTACCTAGATGCCGAGGCTTTTAAAGAGCTGCAGGTGGGCACCCAAGGTGAGTTCGGTGGTCTCGGAATTGAAGTGGGCGTCGAAGACGGGTTTGTGAAGGTGGTCTCGCCCATCGAGGACACGCCCGCCGAGCGCGCAGGCGTGAAGGCCGGCGACCTGATCATCAAAATTGATGACCGAGCAACCAAGGGGCTTGGCCTGTCCGAGGCGGTAAAGCTCATGCGGGGCAAGCCCAAAACCAGCATCACTCTCACCATCGCACGCAAGGGTGAGACGCAGCCCATCGTCCTCAAGATCGAGCGAGACATCATTCGGGTTCAGAGTGTGAAATCGAACTGGCTGTCTCCCGGCTATGCCTTCCTGCGCGTCACCCAATTCCAGGAGCACACGGTGGAGTCGATGGTGTCGCACCTGAATAAGCTCCTAGACCAGGCGCAGAAAGACGGCAGCAAGCCGGTCAAGGGCGTTGTTCTGGACCTTCGAAACGACCCCGGGGGCCTGCTGCACGCTGCCGTCGGTGTCTCCGCTGCCTTTTTGCAGCCCGGCGTCACCGTGGTCTCCACGGACGGACGCCTTGAGGACTCTAAAAAGAGTTTCAAGGCAGCGCCGGATGACTATCGTCGGGGAGGCTCAGACCCTCTGGCCGGGCTCAATCCCCTCGCCCGCTCTCTGCCCATGGTGGTGCTGGTAAATGCCGGCTCTGCGTCTGCCTCCGAAATCGTCGCTGGAGCGCTCCAGGATCATGCGCGCGCAAAGATCCTCGGAACCCAGACCTTCGGTAAAGGCTCGGTGCAGACGATTCTTCCGCTCACCAAGAGCACCGCGATCAAACTCACGACGGCCCGCTATTACACGCCCAGTGGGCGCTCTATTCAGGCCACCGGCATTCGCCCCGACTTCTGGGTCGAAGAGACGGCCGAGGGGGATGTCTCGGACCGATTCCGTCTGCGTGAGGCCGACTTGAGTGGTCACCTCCTGAACGGCAAGGAGAAGGCCGGAGAGCCCAAAGGCGATCGGGCCACGGGCTCCACCGACAAGAGCCCAAACCGTAAGGCCCTGGTGTTTGGCTCTCCAGAAGACCATCAACTCCAGCAGGCACTCGCGCTCTTGCAGGGCAAGCCTGTGGCCACAAATCCCGCGCCCGCAGCGCCCTCGAAGTAAAACTCACCCGGCCCCGTGGAAGAGCTCGTCCACAGCAGAACACTCCTGCTGTCGGAGGTCTCTGAGCGGCAACTCACCAGCCTCCGCCGGTCGCGGGTGCTCATTGTGGGTGCAGGCGGTCTGGGCTGCCCTGCTGCTCAATGCCTCGCAGCAGCAGGGGTCGGAGCCATCACCCTGGTCGACGGAGACACCGTTGATGCATCCAACCTACCCCGACAGACACTCTTTGGCCCCGAAGATATCGGCCAGCCCAAGCCCAGCGTTGCTCGAGCACGTCTTGCTCAGACGTCCCCAGCTTGCGCAGTGGTGGCGGTCTGCGACCACGCCCACGCCGACAACCTCCCCGAGCTCTTGGCCCAATCAGACCTGGTGCTTGACTGCACCGATCGATTCCAGACCCGTCAGCTCATCAACCGACTATGCGTGCAGACGAAGAAGCCTCTGGTGGCCGCGTCTGTTGTTCAATGGTCTGGCCAGTTGATGGTGATTGACCTCAATCAACTCCCCGAGGCGGGCTGTTACGCCTGCCTGTTCCCGCCAGAGGGCAGTTCAGCTCAATCACTCGATGCAGCCTGTGGGGCCTTTGGCGTGTTTCCAACCGCCGCGGGGCTCCTTGGCACCCTGCAGGCCCACGTGGCACTCATGGTGCTTTTGGGCCTCTCCTCCACCCCCTCCACCTTCTTGCTTCTTGATACGAAAAGCCTGCGGCTCGAGGCTGTTGGACGACTCCGTCGGCCCGACTGCCCGATCTGTGGCGAGGGCGCTTGTGCGAGTGACTAACTTGGAGGAAAGATCTGCGCTCCAATCAATGAAGCAGACTGAGTCGGCAGCTCCTGAAAGCCCGATTTGGTGAAGCGAAGCCATCGGCCCTGCACAAAACACATGGCGAGGCTGGCCAACACACTGGCATCGGTGGCGATGGAAGCGGGCGCACTGGCCTGAGCGAGCTTCACACACTGGCGCAGGGAGGCCTCCACGCGGCCAACGAGTTGGTTTACGCGCAGCTGCAGCCGAGCGTTCTCAAAGGTAATAGCCTCACCCACCAGAACGCGAGTCATGCCAGGGTTCTTTTCTGCAAAGGTGAGCAACATCATGACAATGGCCCGCGCCTTGGTGCTGGGCGGCTCAGCACCGGCCTCAATCTGATTGATCAGGCCAAAGATGGTCTGCTCGATGAAGTCGAGCAGACCCTCGAACATTTGAGCCTTGCTTGCAAAGTGACGATAGAGGGCTGCCTCGGAGACGCCGAGGCGTGCAGCCAGTGCTGCTGTGGTTATGCGTTCTGCCTGTCCCTCCTGCAGCATCGCTGCCATCGCCTGGAGAATCTGGAGACGGCGCTCCCCCGGCTTGGGTCGCTTTCGTGGCTCGTTGTCCGCGTGATCAGTCATGGGGTCCCCCAAGATGACTTCAGGAATGGAGCGTCAGGGCAGGCGTGCCAAGACTGCGAGGGAGTGTACTTGATGCCGCACAAAATGCGGCCGGACAGCGGTCGGTGGGCGGCCTCGCTTCCAGCCTGACTGTCGGACTGTCGTTGAGGCCCAGAGCCTTGCCGTTCGCAGCCCGGCTCGATGGGCGCCCCGCAGATTCTCCGAGCTGTCGTCGACCAGGGTGAGGTGGTGCCTTGGCTGGCCTGACTGCCTGTGAAGGTGATGCCATAGCCAGGGTGAGGGCTTGGGCTTCAGACGTCCCATCGCGCGCATGTCCTCAATGCAGATCACCCGCTCAAACTCTCGGTGGATGCCCAAGTGACGCATCACGCGGGTGGCGTAGTGTCGGGGCGAGTTGGTGATGAGCCAGCGACGGCCACGCAACAGCCTGATGCGACGAGCCAGACCCGCCTCAGGCAGCAGCATGTGCTCAAGATCCTCGATGGGATGAGTCTCACGCAGAAAATGGTGGGGGTCGACATTGTGGTGACGAACCAGCCCCAACAGAGTTGCCCCATAGCGCCGCCAATAAAGCTGACGCACGGAACTTGCCTCGTCAGGGGGAAGGCTGAGGGCCTCTTGCACGTAGCGGGTCATGCGCCGATTAATCTCCCCCATCACCTGCCAACTGGCGTCATGCAGGGTGTTATCCAGATCAACGAGCCACAGCGTCTTTCGTCGCACGGGGGCGGCCCGAGCGACTAGTGGGATCGGATCATCGTGCCCACACCCTCGCTGGTGAGAATCTCCAGCAAGAGGCTATTGGGCACGCGACCGTCAATGATGTGGACCGATTGGACTCCGCTTCGCGCAGCATCCAGCGCCCCACTGATTTTTGGCAGCATGCCGCCCGAAAGGGTGCCATCCGCAAAGAGTGCGTCGATCTCTTTGGCTGTCAGGCCCGTAATGAGTCGGCCGTCTTTGTCGAGCACTCCCGGCGTGTTGGTCATCAAGACGAGCTTCTCCGCCTTCAGAATCTCCGCCATCTTTCCGGCCACCAGATCGGCGTTGATGTTGTAAGTCTCGCCGTCGTCTCCCGACCCAATTGGGGCGATGACCGGCGTAAAGCCGGCCTTCAGCAGGGACTGAATGACTTCGGGATCGATGGAGGCAATCTCGCCCACCATGCCAATGTCGAGGGCCTCGTTGGGCTTCTCCGCCGAGGGAAGCATGAGCTTTCGAGCGCGGATCAGTCCACCATCCTGACCGGTCAGACCCACTGCCTTGCCTCCGGCATGGTTAATGAGTTCGACGATTTCTTTATTAACTTTTCCTGCGAGGACCATCTCGACGATGTCCATGGTCTCGGCATCGGTGACCCGCATGCCCTGAACGAACTCCCCTTTCTTGCCCACACGACCCAGGAGGTCCTCGATCTGCGGCCCCCCACCGTGAACGACGACGATGTTGATGCCCACAAGTTTGAGAAGCACCACGTCATGGGCAAAGCCGCGCTTGAGCGCCTCATCTGTCATGGCGTTGCCACCGTATTTCACGACCACGGTTCGGCCGTGAAAGCGTCGGATGTAGGGCAGGGCCTCGGCGAGAATCGCGGCTTTTTGCTGGGCGGACGTGGGATCAGACATGCGAGCGGCTAGTCACCGAATTGGCGCTGACGCATCTCTCGCCTTTGCTGCGCCTCCACAGAGAGCGTGGCCGTGGGCCTGGCCAGGAGGCGCTGCAGGCCGATGGGCTCTCCCGTCTCCTCGCAATAACCGTAGCTGCCTGACTCGATACTCGCGAGCGCCTGCTGAACCTTCTTGATGAGCTTGCGCTCGCGGTCTCGGGTGCGAAGTTCAAGCGCATGCTCCTCCTCGATCGTGGCCCGATCGGCAGGGTCCGGCACAACCGACGTCTCGCGCAGGTGCTCTGTTGTCTCGCCGGCATTTGCGCGCAACTCTTCCTCAAGTGCCAAAAGCCTGTGTTTGAAAAACTCGAGCTGTCGGGGGCTCATGTACTCCGACTCGGGCTGAGCGAGCAGCTCTTCTTCCGACTGAATGGGCTTGGACGCCTTGCTCATGAATGGACCTCTCCTCTGCCGGGGTCGAGCGTCATGCGACTAGACAAGACACTGGCTCAGCCCCTTCAGAATTGTATCTCTGGGAAGGCCTCGGCCGATGAAGACGATGCGGGTTTCTCGCCTCTCATCAGGACGCCAAGGCCGCCCCTTGTCTCCGCCCATCAGCATATGAACGCCTTGAAAGACCATCTGGTGTTCGCTCCCGCGAACCCAGAGCACGCCCTTGTAACGAAGAAGTTGCGGGCCATAGGCCTGGGAGATTGCACCCATCAGCCCCTCAAACCGATCCGCATCCAAGGGCCGGTCCGCCTTGAAGAGAAAGGAGCTGACCTCGTCGGTGTGGCTGTGCCGATGCAGGTCGGTGTCGAGGAAATCCGGATCGATCTCTAAAGCCGCGTTTAGGTTAAAACCTCTGATGTCCAGGATCTCCGAGAGGGGCGTCTGCCCGAAGTGCACCAAGGAGACGGGTGCACGCGGGTTCATTCGTCGCAGCCTGGTCTTGAGCGCCTCAAGATCCTCGGCCGCCACGAGGTCGGTCTTCGAGACCAGCAGTCGGTCTGCGAAACCCACCTGCGCCTGGGCCTCGGGGTTCTGCGCGAGTTGCTCAGGCGCGTGCTGAGCATCGACGACCGTGATGACTGCATCGAGCAGATAGTGCTCAGCCACGTCATCGTCAACAAAAAAGGTCTGGGCCACAGGGCCAGGCTCAGCGAGACCGGTCGTCTCAATGATGACCCGATCAAATTGAATCTCTCCAGACTGCTTGCGCACGTGGAGGTTCTTGAGCATATCCACCAGGTCGCCGCGAACCGTGCAGCACAGGCAGCCGTTGTTCATCTCGATGATGCGTTCTTGTCGATCCTCGAAGAGCAGTTCGTTGTCAATGCTCTCCTCTCCGAACTCGTTCTCAATAACAGCGATGCGTTCTCCGTGGGGCTCCGAGAGGATTCGCTTCAGCAGTGTGGTTTTGCCGGCGCCAAGAAAGCCGGTCAGGATGGTGACGGGAATCATGAGTTTTCGGGGGGCGGTACGCGCCGCTTCGCGCGAGGATGAGCGGCATCGTACACCTGAGCCAGCCGCTGAAAATCGAGATGCGTATACACCTGTGTGGTGGCGATCTGAGCATGGCCAAGGAGTTCCTGAACCGCCCGCAAGTCACCGCTGCTCTGCAGAAGATGGCTCGCAAATGAGTGTCGAAGCATATGGGGGTGAACCGCCATGCCCAGGCCCGCCCGGCGGGCCCGCTCTGAAAATCGCCGCTCGATGGAGCGGCCGCTGAGTCGCCCACCCCGCGCATTGACGAAGAGGGCGAGCTCATCCGAGACGACTCCTCGGCTCGTCAGAAGCGTCTGCCGCGCAGGGAGCCAGGCCGAGAGAGCCTCCAGAGCAGGGCCGCCAACCGGCAGGCTTCGGGGCTTTTTTCCTTTGCCAATCACCATCACCTCCTTGGCCTGCAAGTCAATGTAGCCCCGACCCTCTCGCGTGTGAGGCCGTACATCAAGCGAGGCCATCTCTGAGAGTCGCAGGCCACAGGAGTAGGCAAGCTCCAACAACGCAGCATCCCGCAGTCGAATCCAGTCGTCCGCCGCATCGGGATCATTCATCGCAACGAAGGCGCAGGCGGCGTCTACAGAGAGTGCCTTGGGCAGGAGTCTTGCTGCTCTGGGCGCGCGCAGGGCGGCCGCAGGGTTCGCTGGCAGGCGGGGCTGGCCGGGCTCGCCCGATCGCTCCATCAGCCAAGAAAAAAATCCTCGCCAGGCGGCAAGCGCCCGACGGATCGATCGGGGTGAGAGGCCCTTGCGGCTCATCTCGACCAAGAGCGGCCGAAGATGCTCGGCACGAAACGCGCTGGGCGGGCGTGCCGCCTCCGAGCGCATCAGCCACTGAAGGTCTCGTTCGTAGGCCGACAGGGTATGCGCAGACAGACTTCTTAGCGACAGCTCCCTGAGATAGGCAGAGATGGCCTGCGAGAGGGCGGGCTCACTCATGCATGGTTCAGGTCGGGAGAGCCGAGGCGACCCAGCGCGGCGCTCGCCTGCTCCGCGATTCGCTCCAGAAAGGCGGTGCCGTGAGAGGCCGTGAATCGTCCGGCATCAGGGGAGGCAAACACCATGATGCCGAAGGCCTGGGGAGAGGCGCCATTTCGCAGAGGCAAAAGGGCCAGCGAGCCCTCTGCGCCCAGAGGCATGGCGAGTGCGCGCAGGACCACCTTGGCCTGCTCTGACTGGGCCGACAGGCACATGGGTCGGAGAAGTCCGGTGACCACATCCTTCAAGGTGCTGGTCTCAGAGACACACCAGGGCGCCTCCTGAGCGGAGGGCCACTGGCTCCAGATGGCCACCTTGACTTGCGGAATGGTGAAGGCAGACGACAAGGAATCGGCCAGACGATTGGCTCGCTCGATCAGGCTATCGATGAGGAGCAGGTCCCGAAGCCACGTCATGAGGCGATCCTGGATCGCGTCGTTCTCTTGGGCATGCCGAACCATCTCTGCGACTCGGGACTCCAGGGCCTTTTGCCGTTCTCTCAGCACGAGAACCTGCCGCTCAAGAAGCGAACTCACCCCCCCGGACTGCTCGTGAGGTATGTGAAGGTCAGCCAACGCGGTCGGGTGTCGCTCAAAGAAGTCAGGGTGAGCATTCAGAAATGCGAGCACATCGGACTCGGTGGTCATAGACTGATCTCTCCTTCGAACACGGTGGTTGCGGGGCCCGACATGAAAACGGGATCACTGACCTTGCCTGACCACTCGATGCGTAAGTCCCCACCGCGTGCATGCACGCACACAGGGGTCGATGCACTCAGGAGCCCCTGCGCGATGCCCGAGACCACGGCGGCGCAGGCACCTGTTCCGCAGGCCAGGGTCTCACCGGCGCCACGCTCAAAAACTCGCAAGGCGATCTGGCCGGCATCAATGCGCTGAGCAAATCCCGCATTCACTCGATGAGGCAGGCGTGCGTGGCTCTCGATGAGCGGACCGTCCTCGTCGATCGCACAGGTATTGACATCACTCACCCACTGAACCAGGTGGGGGTTGCCCATGGACACGGGGGCAACCCAGACCAGCCTGCCGTCTGACAGGGGAAGTCCGTAGACCTCGTGCGAGCCCACCTTTTTAGATTCAAGGCCGTCGGTGCGAAAGGGAAGGCTCGAGGCCAGCAGGGAGGGCCGGCCCATATCGACTCGGACCTCACCATTGGGCTCTACACGAAGGGTGATAAGGCCGGACCAAGTACGAACGCGAATCTCCGGCCCCTCAACAAGCCCCCGGTCGAGCACGAAGCGGGCAAAGCATCTTGCGCCGTTGCCACACTGCTCGACCTCCGAGCCGTCCGCATTAAAAATGCGATAGATAAACTGGGCCTCGTCTGCGGCGAGCGAGGGTCGCTCGACCACCAAGATCTGATCGGCGCCCACACCAAGCCGCCGATCCGCAAGTCTGCGCAGCACGTCGGCGGTGAACACGGAGGCCGGGAGACCGGCGCGGCCATCTAACACCACGAAGTCGTTCCCAGCGCCCTGCATCTTGGTGAAAGAGAGGCGCATGGGGAGATTATCCATAGACCGGCGCGGCTCCGCGGGGCCGGGTCTTAAACCGCCGGTGCGTCCAAAGGTACTGGCTCGGCATCTCCAAGACGCGGGCCTCGATGAAATGGTTCATGGCCTGAACGGCCGCCTGAAGGTCCTCGCCCGGCTGGTGCGTCCAGGCCGGATAGAAGCGGGCCTCGTAGCCCCCATCAGTCATGCGCGTCACCAAAGGAATGACGCTCGCCCCGGTGATTTGGGCAATCCGGACCACACTGGTCACCGTGGCCGCGGGCTGTCCGAAAAACTGCGCAAAGACCGAATCACGCTCGCCAAAATCCATGTCCGGCAGGAAATAGGCCACATGGTCCTGTTTCATGAGCCGAAGCAGGCGTCCAATGCCGTCTTGCCGAGACAGCAGCGTGGGGTCATTGAAGCGACTGCGGCCTCGCAGGACCCACCGATTGAGAAACGCGCTGGACTGCACCGAGTACATGGAGACCATCCTGCACTCGAGCTGAAGCCGAATGCCCCCTGCATCGAGGCCCAGAAAATGAGGGGCAAGCACGATGATCGGCCTGCCCTTGAGGGCGCTCCAGTGCTCAAGCCCATGCAGGGTCACCCACTCACGAATCTGGGCCTCACTGCTCGACCAGATGACAAAGCGGTCGAAGAAGGCGTGGGCATAGTCCACAAAATGCTGGCGCGCGACCGCCTGAACCTTGCCATCGGACCACTCGGGAAAGCACAGACGAAGATTGGTCAGCGCCACCGCACGTCTAGAAGAAGACGCCCGATAGAGCATCCCCCCCAGCGCAGTCGCCATTGTGTGTCGAAGAGATCGGGGAAGCCGTGAGACGAGCCAGGCCGCGCCAAGCCCCAGAGCAATCACGAGTTCTTGAAGAACCCTCATGGAGTGGCCGGTGCCTCCACCCCGGCTGGCTTTTTGTAGCGGTTGTAAGCCCAGAGGTATTGGCTGGGTGCGCGCCTCACCAGCGACTCGCACTGGGCATTCATCGCATCCACCGTGGCCTGCAGAGCGTCCGAGGGGTCATCAAGGACCGGGGGCGTCCAGATGTGAAACACCAGTCGCCAGCCCGAAGGCTCGCGCAGAACGAGGGTCCAGACCACCGGCGCCCTGGTGAGCAGAGCCAGCCGAGCAGGGAGGGTCATGGTGTAGGCCAGCCGGCCCATGAAGGGGGACCAGAGGCCCTCGCCGCGTGTCGGCACCTGATCGGGGAGCATGCCAATCGCCTCACCCGACTTGAGTGCCCGCATGAGCTTTCTCACCCCCGAAGAATTGGCCTGTGCAAGCGTCACGCCCGCACTGGGGCGAAAGGCCACGTAGAGGTTCTCGACCGATGCCTGTCTGGCTGGGCGGTAGAGGATGGTGATGGGAAAGTGGAGCCCCAGAACGCGGGGGGCCAGTTCGAAGGCACCTAGGTGGGGAGTGAGAAAGATCAGTCCGCGGCCCTCTTCGTAAGCCCTCTGACAGGCCTCAAGTCCCTCGATGCGCATGAGGGGCGAGAGGTCCGTGGCACACCAGATCTTGGGCAGTTCGGAGATAAGCTGACCGGCCTGCCCAATGCTGGCCCAGAGCCCCTCGGGGCCTCGACGTTTCTGGGACAGGCCGAGATGCTGCATGGCGCCTGCCCAGTGTGAATAAAACAGATGCCGGTAGCGAGCCGACACCATCCAACTCACCCAGCCGAGGACCCAGCCCAGCGCCCTCAGCAAAGGAAGGGGAAAGGCTCCGGCGATTTTGAAGAGGATCTGCATCAGGTCTATAGTTAGGGCATCGCCGATTTAATCAACAACTTGCGGGGCGATTGTCTTTCAAATACCGCTAAAGCGTATGCCGGTCAGACCCGCTTGGCATGTCTTCTTTAGCAGCCGCATGGAGTTGTTTTCTGCAAAAGAAGGAGTGTTTCATGTCTCACGCGTTTCTCTTCACCTCAGAGTCTGTGTCCGAGGGCCACCCAGACAAGGTCGCCGATCAGATCTCCGACGCCATCCTCGACGCCATCTTGGCGCAAAACCCAACGGCTCGCGTGGCTGCGGAGACGCTCTGTAACACTGGCCTGGTGGTGTTGGCTGGAGAAATCACCACCGACGCGGTGGTGGACTACATCCAAGTGGCCCGAGACACCATACGCGGTATTGGATATGACAACACCGACTACGGTATCGACTACAAGGGCTGTGCGGTGCTCGTGGCCTACGACAAACAGAGTCCAGATATCAAGCAAGGGGTCGATCGAGCGCACGACAACAACCTCGATCAGGGTGCGGGAGACCAGGGCCTCATGTTCGGCTTTGCCTGCGATGAGACGCCCTCACTCATGCCCGCGGCGATTCACATCGCCCATCGGCTCGTTGAGCGCCAGTCTCTTGTGCGCCGAGATGGTCGGCTGTCTTGGCTTCGTCCGGATGCGAAGTCGCAAGTCACCCTTCGATACGAGAATGGCCGGCCCGTGGCCGTCGATACGGTGGTGCTCTCCACTCAACATGCGCCTGATATCTCGCTTGAGTCGCTGCGCGAGGCAGTCATCGAGGAGATCATCAAGCCGGTGCTTCCGAAGGAGCTTGTTCGCGGTCCCGTGAAGTATCTCGTTAACCCAACAGGCCGCTTCGTGGTGGGCGGTCCTCAGGGGGACTGCGGACTGACGGGCCGAAAAATCATTGTCGACACCTATGGCGGCGCGTCACCCCATGGCGGCGGTGCCTTCTCCGGAAAAGACCCCTCCAAGGTCGACCGGTCTGCTGCCTACGCGGGTCGCTATGTGGCCAAAAACATCGTGGCCGCTGGTCTTGCAAAACGAGCGCTCATTCAGGTGAGCTATGCGATTGGCGTGGCTGAGCCCACCTCGGTCTTCGTGAGCACAGAGGGAACGGGGGTGGTTCCGGACGAGAAGATTGCGCAGGCCGTTCGCGAGGTCTTCGACCTTCGTCCCCGAGGCATCGTTCAGATGCTGGACCTCCTGAGGCCCATTTACCAAAAGACTGCAGCCTATGGTCACTTCGGACGCGAAGAACCCGAGTTCACATGGGAGCGCACGGACCGTGCCGAGGCACTGAAGGCCCGCTGTCTCTAGACACAAACGACGCGAGCGCTGCGCCGTCTGCCCTGCCTTGACCGATGCAAGCCGACCAGCGAGAATGCGGGCTCACTTGAGGAGCGTTGCGAGGGTTTCGGCCCCTAGGCTCAAGGAGCACCCGACCTCGGGTGGACAGCAACGGCGCTCGCGAATCCCATTCTTTATTGAAAGGAGCGCGAGATGAGCGCTGTTTTGAAACCGTCCTCTTCCCACGATTTTGCCGTTGCCGACCTCTCCCTTGCGGAGTGGGGTCGCAAAGAAATTCGCATCGCCGAGACGGAGATGCCCGGGCTGATTGCCATCCGCGAAGAGTTTGCCTCTCAGCAGCCGCTCAAAGGGGCTCGCATCACAGGCTCGCTGCACATGACCATCCAGACGGCCGTTCTCATTGAGACCCTGACCCGACTCGGCGCGGAGGTGCGCTGGGCCTCTTGCAACATCTTCTCGACCCAAGACCATGCCGCTGCGGCCATTGCGGTGACGGGCGTGCCCGTGTTTGCTCGCAAGGGTGAGAGTCTCGAGGAGTACTGGGACTACACCCACCGAATCTTTGAGTGGTCCGATGGTGGTCAGACCAACATGATCCTTGACGATGGCGGCGACGCCACGCTGCTCTTGCATCTTGGTGCGAGGGCCGCGAAAGACCCCTCCCTGCTCAACAATCCCAAGAGCGAGGAAGAGGTCTGCCTGTTCCAGTCGATTCGAGCCCGACTCGCAAAAGACCCCGGCTTTTATCAGCGGCATCTTGATGCCGTGATTGGGGTGACAGAAGAGACCACCACCGGTGTGCATCGCCTCAAGGAGATGTCAGCCGAGGGGAGCCTCGCGTTTCGCGCAATCAACGTGAACGACTCGGTCACCAAGAGTAAGTTCGACAACCTCTACGGCTGCCGCGAGTCCTTGGTCGACGGCATTAAGCGTGCGACCGACGTCATGGTTGCCGGAAAGATTGCCGTGGTCGCTGGATACGGAGACGTCGGCAAGGGGTCTGCTCAGGCGCTTCGTGCCCTGTCCGCGCAGGTCTGGGTGACCGAGATCGACCCCATCTGCGCGCTTCAGGCCGCAATGGAGGGCTTTCGCGTGGTCACCATGGACTACGCAGCCGATAAGGCCGACATCTTCGTGACCGCCACCGGCAACCGAGATGTCATTACCTACGCGCACATGGCGGCCATGAAAGACCAGGCCATCGTCTGCAATATCGGCCACTTCGATAACGAGATTGACGTGGCCTCGCTCTCGGGCTGCACCTGGGAGGAGATCAAGCCTCAGGTTGACCATGTGATCTTTCCCGACGGCAAGCGAATCATCCTTCTCGCGCAGGGCCGTCTTGTGAACTTGGGTTGTGGAACGGGACACCCGAGCTTCGTCATGAGCACCTCGTTTGCAAACCAGGTCATTGCGCAGATTGAACTCTTCTGTCACCCCGACCGCTACGAGAAGGGGGCCGTCTACGTGCTGCCCAAGCACCTCGATGAAAAAGTGGCCCGCCTGCACCTGAAGAAAATTGGCGCCACGCTCACCGAGCTCTCGCCCCACCAGGCCGGCTACATCGGCGTGGACGTGGATGGGCCCTACAAGCCCGAGAGCTACCGCTACTAGGGTCCCCGAGGCTTACATGGACCTGAGTCTGGAGTTCTTTCCTCCAAAGACGCAGGCGGCCTCGGTCGCCCTAAGCGAGGCCGCCCAAGCTCTCGCTCGACTCGCACCCCGGTATGTCTCGGTCACCTATGGGGCGGGAGGATCCACTCGCGAGGGCACGCTGACCACCGTTGGTCAGATGCAAGACCTGTTTGATGAGGTGGCGCCCCACGTCTCCTGTGTGGGTGCATCGGAGGAGGAGATGGGGGCGCTCCTTGAGGGCTATGCCAAACAGGGCATTCGTCGCATTGTGGCGCTGCGGGGCGACCTCCCCTCGGGCTTTGGGCAGGCAGGTGCGTTTGCCCATGCGGTTGATCTGGTGCGCTTTGTTCGAGCCACCTTCTCCAGCCAGTTTGAGATTGAGGTGGCGGCCTACCCCGAGGTCCACCCGCAGGCGCGGTCTGCCGAGGCCGACCTCAGCCACTTCGTGGAAAAGGTGGCTGCCGGTGCCAATGGGGCCATCACCCAATACTTTTTCAACAGCGATGCCTATTTTCGGTTTGTTGATGAGGCCTTCGCCCGAGGCATCGACATCCCCATCGTTCCCGGCATCATGCCCATCACGAACTACACCCAGCTCGCTCGCTTCTCAGATGCCTGCGGGGCCGAAATTCCGCGCTGGATTCGCCTGAGACTCGCGGGCTACGGCGATGACGTTGCCTCCATTCGAGCCTTCGGACTGGAGGTCGTCACCGACCTCGTTGACCAGCTCACAACCGCAGGGGTGCCCGGCATTCACTTCTACACCATGAACCGCGCAGAGCCCACGCTCGCCATCGCCGATGCACTCGGCCTTTCTAAAAGTCAGTCCAACCCCGCTCAGTAAGCACGGCATCCAGAGCCACGTCATGAGGCTCGCCGATGTCCTGGGGGATGCGGGCCGCCTCAAAACACACGCCCACCACACGCGGCCGCGCCAGCCCTCGCTTCTGACGCGCCGCGAGGGTGCGGTCGTAGAAGCCTTTTCCTGCGCCGAGCCGATGACCGACCTGGTCAACCCCGACGCACGGAAGGACCCAGGTATCGAACTCCGCTTCTTGGCTGGTGTTGGGTGCGGGCAGGCCCATGACATCTCGAACAAGAGGGCTGCCTGGAGCCCACTCAAGCAGGCGCAGGGGAGCCTCGTGGGCCGACACCATCGGCAGTCCGAGCACGATGCCTCGTTGGTGCCAGGCCTTCCACACCGTCACAAGGTCAGGCTCACCGCGCCAGGGCAGGAAAACCAAGACCCGCTCCCAAGCCTGCATGACTGCGCGGGTCGTTAACGCGTCGGCGATGAGACGCTCAGCCTCGCTTCGGTTCTCAGCGCTCAGGGCGCCTCGATGACGAAGAAGCGAACTTCGCCACTCTGATTTAAGCGTCCGGGCAAGGGGTGCCGAGAGGTCCGGGGGGTCATTCATCAATCTTGATGTCTCCGATGTATCGTTGCTTCATGGTCTCTTATCGCGCCACGACGACCCCTTGCTGCTCTGAGATTGCTCGCTGCGTCGCGGTGGGCATCGCCGCCTTCATTGTGACGCTGGGTGCGGATCGCTCGGCCTGGGCCAAGCCTCAGGTGCGAATCAAGGACACTGACCACCCCATTGTGCAGGCCAAACAGGCCTTCGACCTGCGCGATCAGCGAGCGCTGCAAAAGGCCCAGCAGGCCCTGGCCAAAGACCCCCTCTTGGTGTGGGCAGACTACTGGGCCGCCCGAGTGAGCGTGACCAAAGACCCCTTCGCCTCATCTTCGCAGGCGCTCATTGCCTCTTTTGAAAGTACTTACAAGACCCACCCGCTGGTTCGCGCACTTCAGAGGGACTGGGGGCTGGCGGCACTTGACCGTGGCCCCTGGCCCTCTGCCGCCTCGGTCATTGCCGATATCCCCGCCGACCTAGATGCCCCTGGCATTCAGTGTGCGCGCGCGCGACTCTCCGGAACGCTGACCAAGGCGCAGTCCATAGAGCTGATCGCCGGCGCCGAACTCTCTGCGGGCTGTCTGCTGCTTCTTGAAGATCTTGCCCAGCGCAGACAGCTTCAGTCCGAGGACATTCGAAACCGCGCACGGTGGGCTGCCATCCAAGGCGAAGTCGCCTCGGCCGAGCGGGTCTACTCAATCGTGGGCGCCAAACCGGATGGGCACGAGCGTGAGCTGCTCAAGCTCCTGTCCGATGCACGAATCCAAAGTGCTCGAGCCCTAGGCTCACTGGAGCGACTCGCCCCCTCCCTGTCCGGCGAGCAGCTCGCCTTTGCCCGAATGGCTGTGGGCGCTCGCCTCTGGGGTCGGTCCGACGAGCGCGCGTGGCAGCTCACGCAGCAGGGCATCTCCTCGCGTCAAGACCAGCCAGGCGTCATTCTGGAGACCGCTGCTCGACTCGCTCTTCACCACAACGACGTCAAGACGCTGGGGATGGTGATCAAGGCCATGCCAGAGCGACTTCAGGCCGACGACACCTGGCTCTATTGGAAGGGGTGGGTGCTCAGCCATGAGGGCAAACGTTCGGAGGCGCAGAGCACCTGGGCCAAGATTCCCCCGGGCTGGAGCTTTTATCAGCAGCTGGCTGCTGAGGCCCTCAAACGTCCAACGGTGCCAGCGCCCCTCTCCTCCGAGCAGCTCGCAGAGATCGCCAAGCAGAAGGCAGCCTTGACGCATGACGAGTCCGCACGGCGCGCCTTCAAGCTGGGGCAGCTCGGCCTTCGAGTCGAGGCCGGTATTGAGTGGTCGGGTCTTCTCAAAGATCGATCCGATGAGTTCTTGCTTGCGGCCAGCGAGGTCGCGCAGGCATCCAAGCAGCATGATCGAGCCATCACCGCCGCCGGCAGAACGCAACGCGCCCACAGCCTCGCCCATCGCTACCCGCCGCTGTATCGCGAATCGGTCGAGGGACTTACCGCGGGTAGCGGGGTGAGTCCTGCCTGGGTTCTCGGTCTGATTCGCCAAGAATCTCGCTTCATGGAGAAGCTGAAATCACCCGTGGGAGCCTCTGGGCTCATGCAGCTGATGCCCAAGACAGCGAAAAGTCTTGCCAAGCGGGTGGGACTCAAAAAAGTTGATGCCGCCACACTAGAAGATCCGGCCTCGAACCTCAAAATGGGCGTCCTCTACCTTAAAGATCTTCATGCCGACTTTCAGGGGTCCTCTGTGCTGGCCACGGCCGCCTATAACGCAGGGCCATCGCGCAGTCGGCTCTGGCAGTCCACGCTCACCGAGCCCATATCAGGCGCGGCGTTTGCCGAGTCTATTCCCTTCAGCGAGACGCGCGACTATGTCAAAAAAGTTCTCGCAAACGCATCGGCCTACCAAAGCTCACTTGGTGCTGGCACCATGCGAGTCGGTCTTGATCAACCGGCACGGCCCCTGAGCGATTGGCTCTCAACCATTCAGCCCGGCGCGAACCGGGCCAAGCAATCGCGTCGCTCTTGAGCGCGCGAATGAAGGACAAGCGATGACGCACGCTACCGTTGATGTTGCGATTCTTGGCGGTTCTGGGTTTATCGGTCAGGCCCTGGCTGCCAGTCTGGTGAAAAATCTCCCCACAGGGCGACTCGCGGTCCGCGTCATTACGCGGGCTCGCGAAAAGTGCCGTGACCTCTGGAGCCTTCCTGGGATCGAGGTGGTCGAGGTTGACACGCGCCAAGAGCCGGCCCTTGCTGAGGCCCTCACAGGGGCGCAGGCTGTCGTGAATCTGGTGGGCGTCCTGCACAGCAGACCCGGGCGACCCTGGGGGCCTGAGTTTGATGAGGCCCACGTGAAGCTGCCCTCTCGACTGGCACGGTGCATGACCTCGCTCGGCATTCGTCGCCTCATCCACATCAGCGCACTGGGGGTCTCCGACCATGCGCCCTCCATGTATTTACGAAGCAAAGCCGCTGGCGAAGCCGCCTTGCGCGGCACCATCAATCTCGATCTCACTGTGCTGCGCCCCTCGGTTGTGTTTGGCCCGAAAGATCAATTCCTCAATCTGTTCGCCCGCCTGCAGCGATTTCTTCCCGTGGTTCCCCTGGCCACACCACACGCGCGATTCCAGCCCATCTATGTGAACGACCTCGTCACGGCCATTGGCGCCTGCCTGCACAAACCGTCAACGGCTGGGCGCGTCCTGGAGTGCGTGGGTCCGGATGTGCTCTCGCTCTATGAGATCGTGCACTGGGCGGGCGAATACAGTGGCCACCCTCGGCCCATCCTGCCCCTCCCCGATGGCGTCTCCTGGCTCCAAGCCCTCGTCATGGAACATCTGCCCGGACCCCCCTTGCTGTCTCGGGACAACCTCGCCTCAGCCACGGTTCCGAATGTCGCCAGCGGCCCCATGGATCCTGACCTCGACCTGCCCAACCCGGTGAGTCTGCACTCGGTGGCCCCCCAATTCCTCGGTGAGGCCTCGGACCGGGCATCAGCAGGGCGCTTTCGTCGGAGACGGACTCCGGATTGACTTCCCCTGCAAACCAGGAGGTCCTTCGAGCGCTCGCGCCCCGACGAGCGGACCCAGCCACACGGGCGCTGCCCAGTCGCTGTGCGCTTTTTTGCGTCGGGGGAGCCGTTCGTGATGTGCTCCTGGGGGAGGCCACGAGCGATCGCGACTACCTTGTGGTGGGAGCAAGCCCACAGGCCATGACCTCAGCCGGATTTCGTCCCGTCGGAAAGGACTTCCCTGTCTTCTTGCATCCCCAGACCCATGCCGAGTTCGCGCTTGCCCGAACTGAGCGCAAGTCTGGGGTGGGCTACCACGGATTCACATTCCACGCGGGGCCAGAGGTCACGCTGGAGGAGGATCTCTCCAGACGAGATCTGACGATCAATGCGATGGCCGTTGATGAACAAGGTGTGCTGCACGATCCCACCGGCGGCCTGAACGATCTGCACGCGCATGCGCTTCGACATGTGAGTCCAGCCTTTCGAGAGGACCCTGTGCGGCTGCTACGTCTGGCCCGCTTCTTGGCGCGATGGCCAGACTTCGACATCCACCCTCAGACGCGTGACCTCTGCAACGAGATGGTTCATCTCGGAGAAGCAGATGCCCTGGTGGCCGAGCGTGTCTGGCAGGAACTCGTGCGAGGACTCTCAGGCAGGCAGCCCTCTCGCATGCTGAACTTTCTCGACTCTGTGGGCGCATGGGAGGCCGTCACAGGCGAGCCCCCCTCGCCGAGCACCTTGGAGAGGGTCGGCATTGCCATTGACAGGGGCCGCGCGCTGAACCTCTCTGCAGAAGTCCTCGCCGGGCTCTTGTTCGCCAAAGCCCAGAGCGGCGCGCTTGAGCACGTGCTTCCTCGGCCGGCTCAGGATTGGAGAGCCCTCATCGAGGGCGGGTGTGTGGAGCGGGTGGGCAGACTGTGCGAGCCGCAGGCCAAAAAGAGGGCGGAGTGGCCTGAGGAACTTCTCGAACTGGCTCACAGCGCAGATCTCTTTCGTCGAAGCGAGCGCCTCTCAAGCCTGCTCACGCTCTCGGCGGCCCTTCTGGACACGGACGCGTCTGCGCGAGAGGCACTCGGTCAGGACTTGACCGAACTGCTCGCATTTGGCGTGGGAGAGGTGGCCAAGGGGGCAGCGCGAGCGAAAGCGCCCGTGGCCGAGGCCGTCAGCGAGGCCCGACTCGCTTTTATTCGGAGTCGAATCGGCTGACCGTGAGGACCAAAAACTGCTGGCCCATCGCGGCGTCCGACAGGAGCGTCTGAAGGCCCGAGAGGGCTGAGACTTTTGCTGGGTCCGAGGGCGCCCGCCCTCGGCTTTCGGGATCGGGAAAGAGGCGACTCTGCGCCTCATCAAGAATGTGATGGTCCAGCAGCCAAGCGGCCTGAGTCTTAAGACTCTGAAGCGCGCATCCAGCCCCCTCAAAGGCACTCACGAGCTCAGAGAAGTCCACATGGGCGGTGAGATCCTGCTCACCAGGGCCCTCTAAAAGCGCGTCGGGGTCATCGATGCGGCGGTGCGCTCGATGCGCCGCCAGCGTGCCATGCGAACGATCGGGATGGTCGAGCTCAGCCCGCTCATAACCATAGTCAAGAACCACGACCTCGCCCCAGGCCAGTCCGTGGGCGAGCCCTCGAGCCCAGGGCGAGAGCATGGGCGACCACTCGCCGCGGTGCCCCTGGCGCCATGGCCACAATAGGGCGCTCACCTCGTCCTGCCGAGCCTTCACGCGATCGGCGAGCTCCGGGCCTGCCTCGCGCGATGACCAGACCCATCTCTCAGATTGATGGCGAAGGCCCCACTCAAGTGGCTGCGCCTGCGCTCCGCGCCACTCGAATACTTTCACCGGCAAGGCGTCAGCGACTTCGTTTGCAAGCACGAGGCCTCGAAGGGGCCTGTCGGTCTGTGCGCCCTCATCCGAGCTCCAAATGAGTCGATCCGAAAGTCCGGCGAGGCCCCGCAACGCAAGGCATTGGTAGGTGTGCGCCTTCTGAAGAGAGACCAGTGCAGGACTTGTCTCCACAATCTCGTAGGCCAGAGGCAGGCAGTTGCTGCCGTGGAGTTCAAGCAAGATATCGGCGGCCAGCTGGCCCGTTCCCGCGCCGAATTCTCGGATGGAGAGTCTCGTCCCAGGAGTGACGCGGCGGGCCAGCGACTCAAACTCTCGGGCCAAGGCAATGGCAAGCCACGGGCCCATCGACGGCGCCGTGACAAAGTCTCCGCGGATCCCCATGGGCGAGGACTCTGCCGAGGCCCGGCTGTAATAACCCTCTGCGGGATGCGTGAGCACCTCTCTCATAAAGACGTCAAACGGCAGCCATCCCCCGAGGGCCTCGCAGGCCTGCAGCAGCGCATCTGAGAGACCCGGAGTCTCGTTTTTATCCATGATCTCAGGGTATCAAAGCTACACTTGAGAGATGTCGGGCCTCCCCTCAGCATCTGCCTCCTCGGGCCATTCGAATCCGCATGTCGCCGTGGTCACGGGCGGAGCGAAACGAATGGGTCGCGCCATCTCTCAAGCGCTCGCGCAGTCCGGTTGGGCAGTGGTGGTACACCACCGTCGCTCACCCCAGGAAGCCCAGACCCTGGTGGATTCGCTGCAGAAACAGGGGCACGTGGCTGAGGCATTGGCGCTGGACCTCGATGCACTCTGTCCAGACGCATTGGATGCTCAGTTCCGCGACATCGAGGCGCGTCTGGGGCCCGTTCGTCTGCTCGTGAACAATGCGTCTCGATTTGAGTTCGACAGCGCGGCGAGCGCGCATTCCCAAGGGCTTGAGGCCCACATGCGCTCCAACCTCATGGGTCCGGTGCTGTGTACGCAGGCCCTGTATCGGCACTGTCAGCGAGCAAGCCCTCCTGCGCAGGGTCATTCGGTCGGCGTGGTGGTGAATCTTCTGGACCAGAAGCTGGCCAATCCCAATCCAGATTTTTTTAGTTACACCCTCTCCAAGGCCGCGCTTCAAGAGGCAACACACCTCATGGCTCGCGCATTTGCGCCCACACTTCGCGTGGTCGGCGTGTCGCCCGGAATCAGCCTGCCCTCTGCCGACCAGACTCCTTCCGAATTCGAGAGGGCTCATCGACTCACCCCCCTGGGCCAGTCGAGCACCCCTGAAGAGGTCGCCGATGCCGTAGTGTGGCTTGCAGGTGCCCGCGCAGTCACAGGCACCACCCTCCTCGTGGACGGCGGCCAACACCTCGTTCCCAGCGATCGGGATGTGATGTTTCTCTCCCGATGAGCGAGCTTCTCGACCCTCGGCTGGCGGACTGCCGACGCATCTTTCTCGAGGACTTCTCCCTGGAGGTCTCCATCGGCTTTCATGACTTTGAGAAGACCGCCCATCAGCGCATTCTCGTGAGTGTGTCGCTCTTTGTGCCCAAGACCGCCTCCCACTCCTCTCGAGATGATGTCGCCGACGTGATTGACTACGACTTCATTCGGCAGGGCATTCACGCCCTGACGCATGGGCGGCACTTCAATCTGCAGGAGACGCTGATTGACGAGATTGTGTCCCTCTGTCTGTCTCGACCAGAGATTCGGGCTGTTCGGGCCATGACGCAAAAGCCCGATGTCTATCCCGACTGCAGGACGGTGGGGGTGGAGGTCTTCGCATGGCAGGCCGGGCGATGAGCATCTCCCTCACGCGAATATCGCCCGGCCAGATTGGCGCCTCTCCTCGAGCCCAGCCTCGCGCGCTTCGCAACGCAACCGAGATCAACAAACTCTCCAAGCGCCTGCATCGTCTGGTCGGACAGGCCATCGCAGACTTTCAGATGATTGAGGCAGACGACCTGGTGATGGTCTGCCTCTCCGGAGGCAAAGATAGCTACGGCCTTCTCGATGTGCTGCTCTCACTCCAGGCTCGTGCGCCCGTCTCGTTTAAGTTGGTGGCGGTGAACCTAGACCAAGGCCATCCGGGCTTTCCCAAAGACACGCTGCCCAACTACCTGCGGGATCGCGGTGTGTCCTTTCACATTGAAGAACAAGACACCTACAGCATCGTCAAGCGCGTCATCCCCGAGGGCAAGACAATGTGCTCTCTGTGCTCCCGACTCCGTCGTGGTGTTCTCTATCGACTCGCCTCCGAACTGGGTGCGACAAAGATTGCGCTGGGCCATCATCGAGACGACATTCTTCAGACTCTGTTTCTCAATCTATTTTTTGGTGGCGCACTCAAGGCCATGCCACCCAAGCTGGTCTCGGATGACGGCCACCATGTGGTCATTCGGCCCCTCGCATATGTAGAGGAGAAGGACCTCGAGGCATGGGCGCTGCACCGCGCCTTTCCCATCATTCCCTGTGACCTCTGCGGCTCCCAGGACAATCTGCAGCGTCAGCAAGTGAAGGCGATGATCCAGGACTGGGAGCGACGCTTTCCGGGGCGCGTGGACTCGCTCTTTCAGTCGCTCTCAAATGTTAAGCCCTCCCACCTCTTGGATCGCACGCTCTTTGACTTTAGATCGCTACAACCCGACGGGCTTGCGCGTCCTGATGGCGACAAGGCCTTCGATCCGGTAACCCCCGAATGAGTTCCATCCTCCGAATCCTCACCATCCTCTGGGCCATTCAGAAATTTGGCCTCGACCAGCTCGCTGTCGATGGCGCTCAGCGCAGCCTTGACTCGCGCCTGCTCGCATGGCTCCTCACCCTGCTTCGACTCGGCCGACGGTTCGATGCGCCTCGCGGTCAGCGCATCCGGCAGGCTCTCGAGAGCCTGGGGCCTATCTTCGTGAAATTTGGGCAGGTGCTCTCCACACGCCGCGACCTCATGCCGGCCGACATCGCCGATGAGCTTGCCCTGCTTCAGGATCGGGTGCCTCCCTTTGCCTCAGAGGAGGCCGTTGCTGCTATTGAGCGGTCGTTTGGCCGACCTGTTTCGGCCATCTTTGCGCACTTCGAGACCGAGCCTGTTGCAAGCGCATCCATCGCCCAGGTCCACTTCGCAAGGCTTCATGATGGTCGGGAGGTCGCCGTCAAAGTGCTTCGGCCCGGCATGCTTGGCCTCATCGAAAAAGACCTTGCCTTGCTTCGCGTCTTTGCGCAGCTGGTGGAGCGCTTCTCGGCTGATGGTCGACGTCTCAAACCTCGTGAGGTGGTCGCCGAGTTCGATAACTACCTACACGACGAGCTCGACCTTGTTCGTGAGGCAGCCAATGCAGCCCAACTCCGACGCAACTTTGAGGGCTCGGGGCTGCTCAAAATTCCCGAGATGATCTGGGACCTCTGCCATAGCGATGTCATCGTGATGGAGCGGGTGTACGGGATACCCATCGGCCGCATGGATCGCCTGCGAGCGGCGGGCATTGATCTGAAGCAGCTCTCCCGCGAGGGCGTGGAGATCTTTTTTACCCAGGTCTTCCGAGACGGCTACTTCCATGCCGACATGCACCCCGGAAACATTCTGGTCAGTGATCGCGGGCCTCATTTCGGCCACTACATCGCCCTTGACTTTGGCATCGTGGGCACCCTCTCGGAGTACGACAAAAACTATCTGGCTCAGAACTTCCTCGCCTTCTTTCGCCGCGACTATCGTCGAGTGGCCGAGCTTCACGTGGAGTCTGGCTGGGCACCCCCCAACACCCGCGTTGATGCCCTTGAAGCTGCGGTTCGCGGAGTCTGTGAGCCTTTCTTTGATCGGCCCCTCAAGGAGATCTCGCTAGGTCAGGTGTTGTTGCGCCTCTTTCAGGCCTCTCGGCGCTTCCAGGTGGAGATTCAGCCCCAGCTCGTGCTTCTTCAGAAGACGCTTCTCAACGTTGAGGGGTTAGGCCGCGAGCTCGACCCCGACCTCGATCTCTGGGTCACAGCCAAGCCCTTCTTGGAGAACTGGATGAAGGAGCAGATTGGTCTGAAGGCCCTCAGGGAGCAGGTTATGCGCGAGGGCGAGCGCTGGTCGCGCACTCTGCCTCAGCTGCCCCGACTGGCCCACGCGGCGCTGAGCCGACTAGCCCACCCTTCGCATAGCCCGAGAGACGAGGACCTTCGGCTGCTCGTGAGCGAGATTCGTCAAACGCGTCGATGGGTTCAAATGCTCATCGTCCTCCTGCTTCTGGCGGGTGCGCTGGCCGGCGCCCTCACTCTGCAGTCCGTCTCCTTCGAATTTGTCAGGGCCCTGGCATGAACGTCATTGTTTTGGCCGCGGGCAAAGGCAGTCGCATGCGGTCGGAGCGTTCAAAGGTGCTGCATGCAATTGGGGGACAGCCCATGCTGTGGCATGTGCTGAAGGCTGCCGAACAGGCTGGCGGAACTCGACTCATCTGTGTGGTTGGACATCAGGCCGATGCGGTGAAAGCCGCTGTCGAGCGCTTTGAGGGGCTCAGTCAGCCCGTGGTCTTTGCCCATCAGGAGCCCCCCATGGGAACGGGGCATGCTGTCTTGTGTGCGCTTGGCCTGCTCGACGAGAGCCCCCTCACGCTCGTGCTCTACGGCGATGTGCCCCTCATTCAAGCGCAGACATTGCGGTCGATGCACGCACTTGCAGATGCTCATGCCCCCGGCCTGTGCCTGCTCACCGCGACGCTGGCAGACCCGCATGGCTACGGACGCATCCTTCGAGACCCGGGTGGGCGCGTGCTTGGATGCATTGAAGAGAAGGACGCGACTCAGGATCAGCGAACCATCACCGAGGTGAACACGGGCATTCTTCTCGCCCCCACCAGGGATCTCGCTCGTTGGGTCAGGCAGATCGATAATCAGAACGCTCAGGGCGAGTACTACCTCACGGATGTCCTCGCGATGGCGGTGGGTGAGGGCAAGGAGATTGCAACGATGACCTGCAAAGACGAATCCGAAATTCTTGGCGTCAATAGCCAGTCACAGCGCGCAGAGCTCGAGCGACGCCATCAACAAGCCCTGGCGCTGGACCTCATGGACCAGGGAACTGCCTTGGCAGACCCTGCTCGCATCGACATCCGAGGCCACTTGACCTGCGCCGAGGGTGTCGAGATTGATGTGGGCTGCGTGTTTGAGGGCGACGTGTGGCTGGGCGAGGGTGTGGTAATCGGCCCGAACTGCGTTCTTAAAAACAGTCGCGTCGAGGCCGGGGCTCGAATTGAGGCCATGAGCCACCTCGATGGCTGCATCGTTGGACCCCGCGCCGTTGTTGGCCCATTCGCCCGCCTGCGTCCGGGCACCGAACTCCTTGAGGCCAGTCACGTGGGCAATTTCTCGGAAGTGAAAAATAGCCGGATTGGACCCTACTCCAAGGCCAATCACCTCTCGTATATTGGAGACGCAACAGTCGGCGCCCGTGTCAATATTGGGGCTGGAACCATCACCTGTAACTATGACGGTGCAGAAAAGCATCGCACCGTCATCGAGGACGATGTGTTCATTGGGTCAGACACGCAGCTCGTCGCGCCGGTCACCGTCCACGAGGGCGCGACACTGGGAGCGGGCACCACCCTCACGGCAGACGCGCCGGCCCAGCAACTCACCCTCTCTCGAGCCCGCCAGACCAGCATCGCCCGCTGGAAGCGGCCCAAGAAGCAGGCCCACTAGCCAGAGAGAAACAACCTATGTGTGGCATCGTCGCGGCCCTCGCCTCTCGAAACGTCGTCCCGATTCTGATTGGTGGCCTGCACCAGCTGGAATATCGGGGCTACGACTCTGCAGGGCTGGCTTGCCTCACCAACCATCACATCGAACGTGTTCGAGCGGTTGGTCGTGTCAGCGAGCTTGAGGCATCCGTTGGCATGCTCTACGCGGAAACAGGCATCGCGCACACCCGTTGGGCCACCCATGGGGCGGTCACCGAGGACAACGCCCACCCTCATCTCTCGCAGGGCTCCGGCCTCTCGGTCTGTGTGGTCCACAACGGCATCATTGAAAACCATGCATCTCTTCGGGCCGAGCTGCAGGAGGCGGGCTATGTCTTCACCTCCCAGACAGATACGGAGGTTGTGGCCCATCTTCTTCATCGCGAGCGCCTGCGCAGCGAATCACTTGTGGAGGCCTTTGCCCGTACGCGCAACGCCCTGAGGGGTGCCTTTGCGATTGCCGCCATCAGCGATGCAGACCCCTCCCGGCTGGTTGCCGCGCGATTGGGTGCGCCCCTGGTTATTGGCCTGGGGCGCGACCCTGACGAAGCCTTTGTGGCATCTGATGCGTCAGCCCTCGTCTCCCACACGCAGCAGTTCATCTACCTTGAAGACGGAGACCTTGTCACGATGTGGCGCGAGGCCCGCTCAGATCCCGTGTCGCGAGTCATTCTGAATGCCCAGGGCATCGCTGTTGAGCGAGACATCGTTCAGAGCAGCCTGCGCTCAGAGGATGTCGAGCTCGGGCCCTATGCCCACTACATGCAAAAAGAGGTTGCTGAACAACCCGGCGCAGTCGCCGCGACCCTCGAGATGGTCATGGGAGCCCACACCCTCTCACCCAATCTCTTTGGCTCAGAGGCCGAACCCCTCTTCATGGGGGTGCGGCATGTGCTCATCGTCGCCTGCGGAACGAGCTATCACGCGGGGCTCGTGGCGCGCTATTGGCTTGAGGCAATTGCGGGGGTCTCATGCTCTGTGGAGATCGCCAGCGAGTATCGCTATCGGGAGAGCGTGAATCAGGATCACACCTTGGTCGTCGCCATCTCGCAGTCAGGCGAGACGGCCGACACGCTGGCAGCCCTTGAACACGCCCGGCGACGCGGCCTCGAAGATTCGCTCTGCATCTGCAACGTGCCGGAGTCCTCTCTCATTCGAGCCTCCAAGCTCAAGTTCCTGACACGCGCGGGGCCCGAGATTGGCGTGGCCTCAACCAAAGCATTCACCACCCAGCTCGCAGCCCTGTTCCTTCTCACCCTCACGCTCGCAAAGTGCCAAGGGCGCCTATCAGACCAGCAAGAGGCTGACCACATTGCCTCGCTTCGACACCTGCCCACCGCGCTGCGAGCCGTTCTCGCCGAGGAGGCCTCCTTTGCCGCCTGGGCCGCGCGTTTTGTCGACAAAGAGCATGCGCTTTTCTTGGGTCGGGGCATCCACTATCCGATTGCGTTGGAGGGAGCGCTCAAGCTCAAAGAGATTAGTTACATCCACGCCGAAGCCTATGCGGCAGGGGAGCTCAAACACGGGCCCCTGGCGCTTGTCGACGCGCGAATGCCCGTGATTGCCGTGGCCCCAAACGATCAGCTGCTCGAAAAGCTGCGCAGCAACCTTGAGGAGGTTCGAGCACGAGGAGGTCAGCTCTTTGTCGTGGCGGATCATGGATCTGGCTTTGAGGGGTCGGACGGGGTTGACGTCATTACGCTTGGCGACCACGCGGGTCCGCTCTCACCCATCTTGCATGTATTGCCGCTCCAGCTCTTGAGTTATCACGTCGCCCTCGCGCGAGGACACGATGTAGACAAGCCACGAAATCTCGCGAAAAGCGTGACGGTGGAATAATCGGGTTTCCAGAAAGGAAGGTTGTATGCACATCGCCATTGCCATCGACGGATCGGCCCATGCACTCAAGGCGCTCACCAAGGCCATTGCGCTCGCAAAGGGCATGAAGGAGATGCCCCGACTCACTCTGGTGAATGTTCACCTCACCACCCTTGTCTCACCGGTGGCGCGCGGCATTGACCAACACCAAGTCGAGGCCTATATGGATCAGATCGCCGAAGAAGAGCTCAAGGATGCAAAGGCCCTCCTCGAGAAAGAGGGCATCAAGGCGCCGGCCGTAAAGGCACACGGTGAGATCGTTCCTGCCCTGCTGGATTTCATTCACCACTCCCATGTGGACATGATTGTCGTGGGGGGCAAAGGACGAGGGTCTCTCGTCGACCTGCTCCTTGGCTCGGTTGCTGGGCGGCTTGCGGAGACCAGCCCAGTCCCCGTGCTGGTCGTGCGCTAGCTAGACGCCCCAGCGATCCCGATAAGCGGCCACCGCCTCGGCATGCGAGGCCAGTGCGGGGTCTTTGGACTCCCTCAGAAGCGTGAGCAACCCCTCGAGGGTGGCCAGAGCCACCACTGGAATGCCCCACTGCTCCTGAACCTCCTGCACGGCCGAGTGTGGCGTAGGATCTGACGCGGTACCCCCGCGCTCCATGCGGTCCAGCGCAATGAGCACGCCGACGGGCTCAGCCCCCTGTGACCGAATGATCTGAATGGACTCTCGCACAGACGTCCCCGCAGAAATCACGTCGTCAATAATCAATACTCGGCCCTGCATGGGTGCGCCCACCAAGAGGCCGCCCTCACCGTGGTCCTTGGCCTCCTTGCGGTTAAAACAAAAACCAATATCGAGGCCATGAGCAGCCAATGCAACGGCCGTGGCAGACGCGAGCGGTATACCCTTGTAGGCTGGGCCAAAAAGCACATCAACGTCAAGGCCCATGGTCGACTGCGCCTTGAGCAGGGCTCGCGCATAAAAATCTGCGAGCGCGCCAAGCGAGGCGCCTCGATGAAAGAGCCCCGCATTGAAGAAATAGGGCGAGAGTCGACCCGCCTTGGTCTGAAACTCACCAAACCGCAGTGCACCCAACTGCACCGCAAAGGCGAGAAACTGGGCCTCCAGAGATGGGGTCTCGGCGTCAGACAAAGACGCTGGCGTTGAGCTCATGATCGGAGAGAATACCCCGATGCGTGTCATCACCCTCAATGCGAACGGAATTCGATCGGCGAGCGATAAAGGGATGTTTGAGTGGCTCGCCCAGACCGCACCCGACGTCGTGTGCGTGCAAGAGCTCAAGGCTCAACAGGCTGACTTCGACGAGCGGCATCTGCGGGTGAACTCACATCCGCCGTTAAACGGCATCTTTTCGTGCGCGCTCAAAAAGGGATACAGCGGCGTTGGCCTCTATTTGGCCCAGACTCCCCAACGGGTCTCAGAGGGCTTCGGGGTCAGCGAGTTTGACCAAGAGGGTCGACTCATCCGGGCAGATCTCGAGGGTTTGACCGTGATGAGCCTCTATGCGCCCTCGGGCTCGGCCTCAGAGGAGCGGCAGGCATCGAAGT
>Ga0214923_10000173_pt1 | contig 97702 bp, 164 predicted proteins | sample LL1510_MetaG_FD_177993 | JGI IMG/M metagenome (GOLD analysis project Ga0214923, IMG submission 177993) | Freshwater microbial communities from Lake Lanier, Atlanta, Georgia, United States - LL-1510 | ecosystem: Environmental > Aquatic > Freshwater > Lake | place: USA: Georgia | collected... | reverse complement strand
TATACAGGGGGTGTGACTAACGCTATTGATCTAGAAGTTATAAAGAATTTTGAAATAGCACAAAACCTACCTGTAGCTACTGCAGTAGCAGCACCTGCACCAGAAGTACAAAATAGTGTCTCCCCAGGAGGTAACATTGACAATGTACCCTTAAGAAAAGAAATTAAAGCAGCTCCTGTGGGTAATAAAGTCACATCAGGGTTCAGCAATCTATTTGCCGGCACCAGCTGGGGCAAGTGAATTTAAAGACACCAGAAGAAGATTTAAAAAAATTTTTGTATATATACCAATAAATTGTCAAGAAGAACAGTCAAGTAGGCATGCTTGAAAATATGAAAAAAGTATAATTCTTTTTACTTCTTTACTGCAGTAATTTTAATACCTGATATTACTTTCACTATGAATTTTAACAATTTACTTCTGGTGATATCTTCTTCAGTAAACTTAAATGCTCTTATGCCATGCTTATGACTCTCCTCAGTATCAAAAGCATTCATTATTTTTTCAAAGCCTGACCTATCAAAAATATCAGATTGTCTTGTGTCACCAATAATAAACAATTTACAGTTTTTTCCAAATCTTGTTAAAATTGTTACTAATTCGCTATGTTCTAAATTTTGTGCTTCGTCAACTATAACCACACTATTAGCAAAAGTACTGCCCCTTAGAAAATTTACAGGTATGCATTTTAAATAATTGCTATCAAAAAGCATGTTTGTAATTTGCTTACCTACCAATTCATCACACTTCTCAATTAAGGGTATACTCCATGGTTTAAATTTTTCATCTACTTCACCTGGCAAACTGCCAAGTTTTTTATGAGCTGATTCTACTATGCTTCTTATGTAAACTACTTCATCAGCTTTCTTGTCTTTTAGCATAGTTAGAGCTACATATGTTGCTAAATATGTTTTTGATGTGCCTGCTGGACCATCACAGAATAATATGAGAGAATCATCTTGTATGGCTTTTTCTACAAACGCTTTGTGATGCTCATTTAAATGAAACTTCTGATCTATTTTAAAATTGAGAAATATATCAGACTTCAAAAACTTTGTTTCATCTATTTTAGCAGTCTTTTTAAGCTGCCTATCTTTCTTTGACATCTAATAATATTTATTTGATTTCTGCATAATTTATATATAATAGTGTTATGGATAAGTTTATATTTTTATCAGATGACAAGCTGTTTCATACTATTGAGGGTGAAGGTGAGCATGTGGGTAAGCCCTCAGTTTTTATGCGCTTATCCATGTGTAATTTGACTTGCAAAGGATTTGCTAGCAAGGATTCACCCCATGGATGCGATAGTTTTATTAGCTGGTCTGTAAAGAACAGACTTACATTTGATCAAATTTTTCAGCTCATGGATGAATCAGGATTTGTTTCTCATTTACGTAAAAATAGTATGCTCAAATTAACAGGAGGCGAGCCCCTCATACAGCAAAAAAACTTGCTAGAATTTATTGCTGCATTCTCTGAAAAATACCGCTTCATACCCCGTATAGATTTTGAGACTAATGCAACAATCATGCCTGATCCTTCCTGGCAGCTAGATTATTACGCTACCTTCACAACTTCACCCAAGCTAGCCAGCAATGGCGACCCGGAGAACAAGAGATACATACCTGATGTATTGTCTTGGCATGCTCGCAATGGGTCGGGATTTAAATTTGTTATTACTAAGCCAGAAGATCTCATTGAAATAGAGGAAAAATATATAAACCGGTTTGATATTAAGAGAAGCAAGGTATGGCTCATGCCTTGTTGTGGTAGCCGATCTGAACATGTTGAGATGGCACCACTGGTCGCCGAGCTTTGCAAGCAACATGGCTATCAGTTTAGCCCCAGACTGCAGCTAGTCATTTATGACAAGGCATTGAAAGTCTGATCACATGCCAGGATTTCCACATGCCTGTTTTTCACGATATTTTTAATACATCATTTAAAATTGATATTATATAATAGTAAATTAAATATATTGTAAAATGAGAATAGCAATTTCTGGTACTGCGTGTCAAGGCAAAACAACCCTCATTAATGATTTTCTTAAAAAATGGCCAAACTATACAAGATCAAAAGAATCTTACCGTGAAATTGTAAAAAAAGAAAAATTACCACTAAACAAGCAAGTAACAAAAGACAGTCAATGGAAAGTGTTAAACTGTCTTATTAATGATTTACAGAATACTACCAAAGAAGATCATGTAATTTTTGATAGATGCCCTCTGGATAATCTTGTTTATTCCATGTGGAGTTTTGATAAGCAGGCAACAGATATCGACAAGGAGTTTATTGATAAATGTATTCCTCTTGTTAGTGAAAGTATGAGACATTTGGACATTGTTTTCTTGCTTCCAATTACTAAAGTTGCCCCTGTAAAAATTGAAGCAAGAGAGGGTAGAGAAATTGACCAAAATTATAATAAGGAAATAGATAATATTTTTAAAGCTATTCAACGCTCTTATCATACAGGCAATTCACCCTTTTTTCCAAAGGATGATTCACCTGCCATAATAGAAATATTTGGTTTACCAGAAGAACGTATAGAAATGATAAAACTTTACCTAAATGAGCAAGGAGATCTCATTGGTGAAGAACAGAGTATACTATCCAAGGAAAACTTGGATATGATGGAAGCCATTCTGACTGCTCAGAAGAAAGAAAGAGAAAAAGAAGAAGAAGAAATAAAACTTAGGAAAAAGTTCTTACTTAAATAAATATTTAGGTGACAAAATTTAACCAAGCCTTTGAAAAGATAAACGAAAATTTTAAATCTATAAAATGGATAAGAAGAGAGTTTTATCCAAAAAATTTTAATCTATCTGAAGAATTTGTTGTAGCTTTTAAGAAAGAATACAAAAGACTTATTGATGAAGGCTTAGAACCAAAAAAAGCTTTAGTGAAACTCAACAAAGCTTTACTATTTCATACCAAATAGTTTATTCGTAAAAATAAACCAATCTGCATTTTACATAATTTGGCTGACCTGTTGTATTTGCAACCCCAAGGGTAATTACAAACGTCAGAGTATCAGTCAGAGAATTATAAGAAAGACCACTTAAAGCTGCAGGAGACTGTGTAAGGTAAACACCATTTGGTACTGGTGTAAGACAGAAGAAGGAAGCTCCATTGATATCAGCTCCAATCAGACTGCCTACTTTAATGCCTTGATAATTAAGCGGAGTTGGAGATACAGACATTATTTGTGAATACTGGGCACCATTGTTTACAGTTGCTGTTGTTACTGATTCAAAAACTTTTTTGTAATAAGATGAAGAATTTGCTGAGAGAGTTTGATACAGATTATAGAGGCTAACATATTCAGGTGAACCAATTGTATAATCAGAAGAAGTAATTATACCATTTGTCGTCTGTATTCTGTTTTGATATGCCATGCTATTAGTTGTACCAAGCAAATTATTAGAATAAACTTGATCAACACTTATTTCGCCTACATATGCAGATTTAAGATCAGCATAACCGCCGCTCAAATCTCCTGTTACTGTAGCATTTCCATTTTCATCAGTCTTTACTACATTAAAATTTTCAAAAGTAATAGCTTGAGTACCGTTTTGTGTTTGCAAAACCAGAAGATCAGGATCCAAAGCAATCTGAGATTTAGGCAGATTGTTTATGTTTACAAAATTACTATTAGAAGCATTTATTGCCATTAACATTATTTATACTAAAATATAAAAAACCATATGGAAAAAATAGGCATAGGCATAGTTACATGTGATAGAATAGATTTCCTAGATAAATGCTTAAAAAGTCTCCCCAAAATAAATGGACCTGTAGTTATTATAAATGATGGTAAACTGGACATTTCTAATAGTATAAAAACATACAAAAACAATTTTAATCTTATTCAGCACAAAACAAATCAAGGTGTCGGCATAAGCAAAAATGATGCTTTGCAGTATCTTTTAAATCAAGATGTCAAACATATTTTTATGCTTGAGGATGATATTATTTTGTTAAGAGAAGACGTGTTTGACAAATATATAGAAGCTGCCAAAGTCTCAGGAATTAAGCATTTTAATTACGGTCCTGGCAGTCCTTTTAATAGAAAACAGGACCCCAGTGTTTTATGGGATTTACATAACAGACATTTATGCAATCAACACTCTGAACCTAATCCCAAGAAAATTATTGATTATGGTAATAATATAAAAGTCTCTCTATTTGAACATACAGTTGCCATGTTTTCATATTTTGATAGAGATGTGCTAGAGAAAGTAGGGCTGCATGATGAACAATTTTATAATGCATGGGAGCATGTTGACCTTACATATAGAATTATAAAAGCAGGATACCATCCGCCTTTTTGGTGGTTTGCGGACATATTTGATTCACATAAGTTTCTCACAGAAGCACCTGGTGCAATTGATAACAGCAGTATTGCAAACAAGAAAGAGCAATGGGAAAAAAATGTATATGGTGGCAGAGAAAAATATAAAATAAAGCATGGTCACTATCCCAATCAACCACCTTTTTTTTCTGAACAACAAGTTATTGATACACTCAAAAAACTTAAAAACAATAAAAAATGAATTCAATTTCTGTTTTTCTTACAACTACTGGTAGACCAACTCTAACTAATATGCTCAAAAGTTTAATAAGCGAACTTGAAATTAACGACTTTCTTTATATAGCTATAGATGGTGAAGATTATTTTGACAAAGCAAGCAAACAAATTGTACAATTTATTAATGATTTAAATTGCAATATAAATATTTTATATATTAAAAAAAATCTTGGTTTCTGGGGTCACGGCTGCAGAAATTTATATCAAAAAAATCTGAAAGGGGATTTTATTCTTCATGGCGACGATGATGATATATACATAAAAGGATCTTTCAAAAAAATAAGAGAAGCTATAGATGCATCTGATAAGCAATCAATTATATTTTTTAAGATTATTTTAGATTATAGATACAACGATTTTGTATGGAAAGATCCTTCCCTAAAACTCGGAAACATTGGTACTCCCTGCGGCTTAATTCCCAATATTCCTGATAAAATGGGTAATTGGGAGTATAGATATGGTGGAGATTTTTCTTTTTATGCTTCATGTAAATTTAATCATATATTCTGTGAAGAGAAGATATATGTTGTCAATCCACTAGTAACAAATTACCCATTATGACTGTAATAATATTATCAAACACAAAAAATCCTCAATATTACTATATGCTTAAAGAATGTATTGATTCTGTTCGCCTTTCAAAATGTGTAAACAAAATAATTGTTATGGAGACAAATTGTAATCTTAAAAACAAACAAATTGATTTAAATGCAGAATTTTTATTCCCCTGTATCGACTTTAACTACAACAAATTTTTAAATATTGCTTTTAATCATATTGATAGCAAAGAGGATAAATTGGCTGTTTCTAATAATGATGTTGTTTATGAACCTGAATGTTTTGATCACCTCGATAAAGCTTTATCGGTTTATGATTCTGTTAGCCCCACCACAAGACAAATTAAATCTAAAGAGAGTTTTACTGAAGGCTTTGATGTAGAAAAAATAGTTATGGGCTGGTGTATAGCAATGAATAAGTATGTTCAAAAACAAATAGGCTCATTTGATGAAAAATTTTCTTTTTGGTATCAAGATAACGATTATGCTAATACGCTTAAAAAATTAAATCTTAAACATGCTAGAGTAAATAACGCATATGCCTTGCATAAGTACCAACAAAGCCATAAATTATTAGAAAATAGCTATGCATATACACATGGGTTGTCTGAATTGTTTAATGAAAAATGGGGGTAAAAAATTTTGTGATAGAAAATAATAAAGTAATACAAGAATGCAATATTAATAAATGGAATGGCTACTATACAAACTTACCTAACAATCCTTCTGCATTCCTTTATGGTGATACTGTTACTTATGAAAAAGCTGCTCAGTTCTTACTTGATTGTAAGACAGTAGAAGACTGGGGATGTGGAGGTGGTGGTTTTTTAAGATTTAGGAAAGATGCCATAGGAGTTGATGGAAGCGACACTAAATTTGCCATTAAAAAATTTATTGACCTTAAAACTTATAGCTCTGATTGTGATGGCATACATATGAGACATGTTTTAGAGCATAATTATGCATGGATGAATATTCTTAAAAATGCATTAAATAGTGCAAAAGAAAAACTAGTTATAACATTCTTTATACCTGTAAATGATAAAGGCGAAACTGTTGAAATTTCACATAATAAATCACTTGGTGTTGATGTACCTGATTTATCAATATCTGAAAAAGAATTTCTTAATCTTTTAAAAGAACACAAGCCTAAAATATCAAAAGTAGAAACATTAACACTTTCAACTAACACGCAATATGGAAAAGAGCAGATGTTTTTTATTAAAAAATAATATTTTCCATGTTTACAAAAAAATATTTTTTATATATCATAAAGTCTGAAATGAATTAATGTCATATAAATTATTAATAAATTATGAAAATTGCATTAATGTGTCCCACAAGAAATAGGCTAAATAAGTTACTCACACTCATCTCAAGCCTAGTTACTACTATAAAGAGTAAAGATGTCTATCTTGTTTTAGGTGTTGATGAAGATGATCCTGCAGGAAAATATTATTCCTACTTATGTAATAACATTCCTTTTATAAAAACAGTTATGTTTAAAAATGAAGGCAAATTTCTTGGATTATCTACCATGTGGAATAATATGGCTAAACAAATAGATTCAGATATTTACGCTATGATAGGTGATGATATGATGTTTATGACGCCAGATTGGGATGAACAAATTATTAGAGAATTTGAAAGCGGACCAAAAGATAAAATCATAATGCTACACTGTAACGATGGTATGAGAGGCTCCGGCAACAAATATGCTGGAGTACCCCCTCTTTGTGTTAATTTCTTTGTGCATAAAAATTATATAAATGTAGCAGGTTACTTTGTTGAACCTTATATGGAGAACACACACCATGATACATGGCCTCAAATTATTTTCGATAGATTACAGAGAACAATCTACAGACATGATATATTAATCAAACACTTACATTATAGCGAAACTACAGGTAAGATGGATAGTATTAGTAATAATCTTGAAGCATTAAGAACTAATATTTGGAATAATAATGACTGGGTTCAAAAATATAAAAATGAAATGGACGAAGAATTCGCAAAACTAAAAACTTATATTGAAAATTTTAAATGAAAATATATACCCACTACAGCGATAGTCATAAAAGTATGTATGATAGTTTTAAGTATACTTTGAGAAGTATATATTCCAAAGAACAAGCAGCTATTAGAGTTTTATACCACCCGCAAACAACAATACATGGAGCTTTCATGTCTCAGGGGTGGCTAGATTCAATGGAATATAAGATTAATTTAATATTGGATGCAATAAATGAAAATAAAGGTAATTGGTTTGTTTTTGCAGATTGCGATGTGCAATTTTTTAAACCTTTTCTTAAAGATCTTGAGAGCAATCTACAAAATGTAGATATCGTATGCCAAGAAGATAGAGGGAGTTTATGTGCAGGTTTTTTTGCATGTCAAAGTAATTTTCGAACACTTAACTTATTTGAAACTATAAAAAAGAACTTTAGACATCTTGTTAATGATCAAGTAGCTTTAAATGAATTTAAACATCTTGCAAGGTGTAAGACTTTAGATAATAAGAAATATTATACTATTGGTAATTTTTTTAACAATACTGATGGTACATTTAACTGGGATGGTATTACAAATATAATACCACCAAAAGAAATTTTAGTACATCATGCTAATTATGTTGTTGGAGTTGAAAATAAACAAAAATTACTTGATATGATAAAGCATAATTATGAAAATTTGGTTTGATAAAGACAATACAGATTTTAATAATTTTTGTTCAGAACAATTTTTACTCCTGCCATTTTTTAGTGAACATGTTCTTCAAAAAGATAATGACTTTAAAAACAGCCAAAAATGGAGAGTATCTATTGAGCAGCATGTAACCTATACAACTAAGGAAAAATGTGATGTGTTTTTATTTCCAGAAAAACTTAATTATAAGATTGGCGATTATATTTTTGAAGCCAGAAAATATAATAAAAAAATATTAGCTTTTTATAATGATGATAATGATAAACCATCATTTCTAGACAGTAGTATTACTCTTTTTAGAACATCTTTATTAAAATCAAAACAAAAAAATAATGAATATGCAATGCCAGCATGGAGTCAAGATTTTAATGATATAATACCATTTAAGTGTAGAGAGAAAAAAGAAACTCTAGTAGTAAGTTTTTGTGGGGTTTTTTCTAACCCTATAAGAAAAAATTGTATTGAAATCTTAAAAAATAATAATCAAATACAAACAAACTTTATTATAAGAGATTGTTTTTGGGGCGGTTCTCCCCACAATCAACAAGTCAGAACTGAATACATAAACAACATAATAAACTCGGATTTAGTTTTATGCACAAGAGGAGCAGGAAATTTTTCTTACAGACTTTATGAGACTTTATCTTGTGGACGTATACCTATTTTTGTAAATACTGATTGTGTTTTGCCTTGTGAAGATAGGATAGATTGGAAAAAGTTGTGTGTATTTGTTGATAGCCCAGAAGAACTTAATAATAAAATTAATGAATTTTGGCAAAACGCTTCACCAACTGATTATATAAACAGGCAAAAAGAAGCAAGAAGTATATATGAGAAATTTTTAGCTCCCGATGGATTTGCCCAATATATAAATTATAATATATAAATGGTTATTTCTTTTTTTGAAGACATTTTTCCTTATGAGAAATTTCCTGTTGAATATGAATGCTTTAAGCAGCTAAAGAATAGCAATGATCTTAATTATATAGCTGTTCCCTGGACTCAAATATTAAATGGGCATTGGCTTGATTATCCCAACAGGCAGCCAGCTGAATTCTACTTCAAAACATTAAGCAAATATAAAACAGAACAACAAAATAATTTTACTGTTTGTCAGCATGATAGTTATATGATGCTCAAACTATATTTTAAACATCTCAATATTACAAAAGTATTTTCACCTTTGCATGAGAAAGGAAATACAATTTCTGAGGTAGAGATTATACCCATACCATTTACAAGCTCATTTGATTTTGATAGTGTTAAAAAAGATATATTATTTTCATTTGTAGGAACATACACCTCTCACCCTATAAGAATGAGAATGAAGAGTCGTATCAATGGTCCTGGCATAGTTTATAGAGACAATTATCATGTTGACTCAAATGTTGTTATTAGTAAAGATGCTAAAGCAAAAGAAGAAAAAGAATATCAAGATATTTTGCAACGCAGTCGTTATTCTCTATGTCCTAGGGGAAGTTCAGCTTCTTCTGTCAGATTCTGGGAAAGCTTGCATGCACAAACAATTCCAATTTTAGTATCAGATAGCTGGATTTTACCTGATTGGGATTGGGACAATACAATTATTTCTATTAAAGAAAAAGATTTTGAAAAAATGAATTATGATAATATTGAAAATTTGCTTGAAGATATTTCAGTAGAAAGAGAGCAAAAAATGAAATTAAACTGTAAAAAAGCTTATGAAACATTTAAATCATCAAATTTTTCTAATTATATCAGGAGCCACTTATGACACTATTTGAAAAAGTAAAAGAGTACACTATGGAATATTGTATATGATGATCCTAATGATAGAAATGGTACTGTAATTGCAGTAAAGAAATGAATGTTTATTATGAAGAAGAATTTTTAAAAGGCTCTGATATTACTGAGTGTTTTAAAAAGGTTTTTAAATTTGCTTCACCTCAGGATTGCAATTATTTTATTTGTACTTCAATAGATAACAATATATATCACTCAAAAGAGTCATTAAAAAAATTTATACTCAAGTCAAAAAACTTTGGTAAAAAAGTAGTTTTTTTAGGTCAAGGTGACATAGAAGAAGGATATATTCCCATTTCTATAGGTTATAATTTTAAAAACAATTTACTCAAATCAAAAAAATTTAAAAATGAATTTTCTCTTACTTCTCTTGCAGAAGAAAGAGTACCTAATAAAGAATTTATACCTTATTCAGGTGAGTGCTCTGTTGGCTTTTGTGGTGCTAGCGATAGATTTAATAGAGAAAAATATTTAAATGAATTAAAAAATTCAAATATTAAAACAGATTTTATTATTAAAAATGGCCCCAAGTGGGGCACATCTTCTTCAGAAGAATGCATAAACAATAATATTACAGAGCAAATTCAAAAAAAATCAGTTAATGAATTTTATAATAATATTTCTAAAAATCTTTTTACTTTATGTATAAGAGGTTGGGGTAATTATAGCTATAGATTTTGTCAAACAATCTGCATGGGTAGAATACCCATATTGGTTGACACAGATTGCGCTCTACCTTTTGAAGAAATTTTTAACTATGATGATTACATAGTAAGAATAATGCCTGATCAAGATATAGTTGATGCAGTGAAATCTTTTTACAATTCAAAAAATAATAGTCTTATTAATATACAGCAAAATCTTTTTAACTTTGGTAATGAGTATCTTACACCTGTAGGCTTTATGAAAAATCTTTATAAATTAATTGAGCATTATGAGCGTAACAATTAAAAAATGCATGGGCAGATTTGGAAACCAATTGTTTCCTTATTTTACAGCAAGAATTATTTCTGAAAACTTAAAGTTTAAACTATTTGGCCCAACAGATGTTGATAGAGAATTTATGCTAAGAGGTATAGATTTAAATTATGATCAGCCTGGATATGCGCACCATGATGCACCAGTACAGCATTTAGGAAATCACAGTTTGTCTGATGACTTCTGCCATCCTGATTTTGAAATAGCAGAAGTTATTAATGACAGTACACCCAGAAAAATAATACTTGATGGCTATTTTCAGCGTAAAAAATTTTATATACCATTTAGAGATAATATTAAAAAGTGGTTTAACGCAACTCCGTATTCTACTAACAGCACTGATATAGCTATTCATATACGATTGGGTGATTTACTTTGTCCTAACCTGAGAAAAAATTTACTACCAACAGAATATTATGAAGAAGCTATAAGACTATGTTTACCAGGCAAAATAACTATCTGTACTGATTATCCTAAGCATGAGTCTATTCAATATATGCTAAAAAAATACAATGCATCAATTTTCAATGATACAGAAAAAAATACAATATCTTTTCTATCCGCTCATAATAACCTAATACTAAGTCAAGGTTCTTTTAGCTTCTGGTCCGGTTTTTTATGCGATGGAGATAATATTATAAATGCAATTCCTAAAACAGGTTGGAACAGTAAAAATGAAGAGCTTGGAGTAGATCTTTTAATTGAAAACCTAAGATATAAGTATATAAATCTATGACAGAAAAAATTACAATTTATCAACCTTGGGGCGGACTAGGAGATAATTTAGCGCATTCACTAATACCAGAATTGTGTTCTCAACATGGCAAAAAGTGTTTTTTATCAAAACATAATGCAGTAAGAAACCAGCAAATTTATGATATTGTTTGGGGGTTCAATCCCTTTATAGAAAAAGAAAAAGTTGATTCTACTGATTTATCGTGGTCAGATAAATGTGCTTTATTTGAGCAGCCTGGAAGCTTAAATCATATACAGGTTGTTCAGAGAGTTTACGGATTTAATACAAATATAGAATATCCTAAAATTTATTATAAACCAAATTTTATATCTGATTTAAAGAAAAAAACCGTTCTCGATCTTTCAATTCATTCCATAGCAAGCAATTATAACCCACAAAATATTTTAAACATTCTTAACAAATTTGATTTAAATGAAGATACATTATCAGTTACTCACTCAAAAGTTACTTATGGTACTCATTTTGATACTGCAAATAAATTTAAAAAAATTGATATTAATGACTTAATGCATTATTCAGATGTTTTAATGTCTTGTAAAAGATTTATAACATTATATTCTGGCCCGTCCAATTTAGCTTCTACAATTAAACATCTTGCTAGTACTGATACAGAAATATTTGTTTTAATACCGAAAAAGTATGATCCGAAGTACGGGTGCCACTATATATACAGCAATACAAATTATATTTTTCTTTAATAATGACACACTTTATACTATTTCACAAAGACGGTGTTTTTCCAAAACATTTAGCACAATGCATACAACAAATAAAGCAAACACAAACAAACTATAAAATTTTTCTATTAACAGATGCTAACTTAACCAACGTTAATGAAGTCAATGTAATTAATGTAAACGATCTAGCAATTAACAGATTGCAAAGCATTGATTTTTATAAAAATGACTGCGACCCTCTGTGGAAAACATCTTTTGAAAGATTTTTTTATATAAATGATTTTTTGCTTAAAACTAAAATAAATGACATCATTCATTTTGATAATGATGTTTTAATTTATAAAAATGTTCACAATTTTATCTCCATATTAAATGATACAACCACAAATGCTAGCTTCACGCAGCATAAAGAAGATGAGTTAGTTTGTGGGTTTACTTATATAAAAACATATCACAGTTTAGTAGAAATATGTGATAACCTTTTTGATTTAGCAACATTAGGTATACCCAGACTTAAGTCTTTATTTAACGATATGCCGCATGAAATGAAGCTCCTGGGTCACATACACAAAAACAGCGATTTAATTAGTATTTTACCGAGCACACCACAAGATAAAAGCTTTGTAAAATTTAATTTTGTTTTTGATCCTAGTACGTATGGGCAGTATCTTGGAGGCTCAGGTAATGCACCTAAAAACACTGTTCACCCTAGCAATGTTAACCGGTTGGTTGACCGCTTCATAGTATCAAATACTATAAAACCAGTAGTTGATAAATTTAATAAGCAGCCTTATATAATATATGATAATCAACAAATCCCTATTTGTAATTTACACGTACACTCTAAACAGCTAGGAGAATTTAGTTTATGAATTTTAAATATATTAGAAATGTAACAACCCCAACTGCAACTTATGTTCAGCCAGATTTTACTGAACATATTAAAGATAAACAAAACATAAAAGTAATTGTAGAATGTGGTTCAAGAGACTTGCTTGATGCATTGCAATTAGAAATATTATACCCTAATGCCACTATTTTATCTTTTGAATGTAACCCAGAGTGTGTAGACGTATGCAAACACAATATACAAAACAGCCAAGGCAGAATAAAATTTTTTAATTATGCACTTTCAAATATAGAAGGTGAAATCAATTTTCACAGCTTTGATACTGCAAATTGTCCTGCACATAATGCTGGTATTTCTTCAATTTATCAACATAAAGATGTGGCTGATGCTCCTATGAATAAAATAAAAGTGCAGTCTAAAACTTTAAAATCGATTTTAAAAAATTTAAATATAACACAAGTTGATATGCTATGCTTAGATCTTCAAGGAGGCGAATATAATTTACTGCTTGGGCTTGAAGAATTAATAGACACAGTAAAATTTATTATTGCAGAATTTGATTCTGATTTTTATACTAATGCCCCCAGTAATCAGCAGCTTATAAATTTCCTCACCGCTAATAACTTTATACCTATTTACACACACGGCGATACTCTGTTCAAAAGATCATTATGAATTTTGTAACTGGAGAAAAACTTCAAGAGTTTGCTGATGTAACGGTAGCGCTGAATACAGAAAATAATTTTAATTCTGAGCTAGTAAAAACACAAATACAAAACACCAAGACTAAATGTTATGTTTTTAGTCCTAGTAAAACGGACGTAAAAATTCCTGATGAGTTAAAATATGCTAAAATAATTTTTACCTACCCACATATTTTAGATTATTTTTTTAATTATGTTTATCCTCAAATTGAAGGACCGTTCACTCTTATAACACACAATAGTGATGTAGGCATAACATCAAATTTTTACCCATATCTTAATTCTTCTAAAATTAAAAAATGGTTTTGTCAAAACAAATATACATCTCATCCCAAACTTTTTTCTGTACCTATTGGCATTGCCAACAGTCAATGGCCACACGGTGATTTAAATGCATTAAAGCAAATAATGGAGTTAAATCTACAAAAAAATAATTTAGTTTTTAAAAGCTTTGACTGTTCTACAAACACACCAGTAAGACTAAAAGTAAATGCTGAAACAGAAGCTAATGGTATATTAATGGCTCAGCCAGCTTCTTTTACAGAGTATATTAAAAAATTAAAACAGTCTTACTTCTGTATAGCGCCACCTGGAAATGGAGTAGATTGCCATAGAATATGGGAATGTCTTTATCTAGAATGTGTTCCTGTAATATATAATCACCCCTATACATTTAAAGAATTTAATGATCTGCCAATTTTACAGGTTGATAGTTATTCACAAATAAATGAAAACTTTTTAAAAAGTAAAATAACAGACTTTTTTCCTTTCAGTAAATTTAATCTAGAACAATTAGACTTAGAATATTGGTATAAAAAAATAACAGAATAAATAACAGAATAAAAATGATAAAAATAAATTATATAGGTAATTTTGGAAACTGCATGTTTCAATACTGCTATGCAAGAATTCTTGCAGAAGAAAATGGATTAAATTTACAGACAGATTTTAAGTTTAATGACATCATAGAAACAACAAATCACTTAAATTTTAAAGAAACAAAATCAGACAACACAATTTTATTAGATGATTTAGGATATTTTAATCATAAAAATATTAATGGCAGCACTTCTTTAAAACTTTCGCTTGAAAATAACTATTTGGTTTCCGGTTATTTTCAAGATGCAGAGTTTTTTAATAATTACGAACAGCGTATAAAAACTTTTTTTAAACTGCCCGATATTAATGAAAATAAAGAAGATACATTAATTTTAGTAAGGCTTGGCGACTTTATTCATGAAGGGATAAATTCAGAAATAATTCATTTTGATTATTATAATAAATTGATTGATAATTTACCTGGGAAAAAATATTTCTTGATAAGCAGTTACAAAGGCTCTAACACAATTAGCGATAATGCATATGAAAAAAAATATTTAGATAGAATAATAAAAGAACATGATATAAAAATACTGGCAGGTAATTCTAAATTAGATTTAGCTACTCATTTAACTTTTAATAATATTATTTGTTCAAATAGTACCTTTTCCTGGTGGGGGTGTTTTTTAGGTAACGCTAAAAATATTATAACACCAAAAAAATTTGGATATTTTGGAGCACAAGAAGTTAAAAGCCACGGCATTCATATTAACAACCTATGGAATATAAAAAATATTTCAAGAGCCTTTGATAATAATTTTGTAAATATTTTAGAATTGTAAAAGTATGAGCAACATATGTAAAATATTGTCTGATTCTATATGCGATAAACATTTTATTCCGGGAGATTTAAATTCAAAAGGCCGGCAAGCTCATAGATATGGTCCTATTTATGATTTACTTTTTATGCACAGGCTAACCGTATTGGTAGAAATCTTAAAATTTTAGAGATAGGAGTATTTACTGGTATTAGTTTAATAATATGGTCTGAATTAAATTTTGCTGATTTGGTTGTGGGCATTGATCCATATGATGCAGAATTGCAGCCAAAGTTTAATGACAAAATAAAATTTTATAAAAAAGATGCTTTATCAAGAAACTATAGATTTTATAAAAAAAGAACATGGAATGTTTGATATAATTATAGACGACGGAAGCCATGCATGGCATCATCAGGAATTTTTCTTTAAAAATTACGACCAACTACTTTCAGATAAAGGCATGATGTACTATGAAGATATACACGTTTCAACAGTTAATAATTTGATGTCTTTAAAAGATCAATTAAAGTTGTACATATTAGATTTATCTCAAAATACTCCTGTTTTGGATGATAATAATATTGTCGTTTTAAAATATAAAGAAGAAGCTGTATGAAAATATGCACAGCTGTTATGACGTATGATGATCCGCTATATAATCATTTTGATAAAATAAAGCGCGCTTATTTAGAAAAAAACAATGAAGATTATTATTTTGTTTATAATGGTACAGATAATTCAAAAAATGATTTAAGCAAACGCAGTTTAAATTATTATTCTGATATACATAATGAAGGTGGAATACCAGTGATATATTTAAAATTCATTAATCTTATTCAAAGCGGTATTTTTAATAACTATGATTTTATAATAAGAGTAAATAGCTCAACTTTTATTAATATGGATATTATCAGAGAAAAGCTTGCAACACTTAAAGATAATATTTATATGGGGTTTTTTGACCCAGCATGGCATTTTGTTTCAGGAGCTTGTATTATTTTCTCGCAAGACATGCTACAGCTTTTAGCTAAAAACTTTAATACTGTCAATTATTTCAAAGAGGATGATGTTGTCATAGGAGATATCATGACATCACAAAATGTGAATAAGACATACTTAGATAGATATTGTTTGCATAATTTAACTGCTGTACCCTCTGAAGAAGAAATTCAGAAAGCACTTACATATCCTCAAATAAGAATAAGGAATCATCTTAATAATCAAGGCATTTATGAAGGTATGGGATCTAAAAACCGCGCCATCGTTGATGTCGGTATTTGGAATAAAATCTCTAACATACTGCAACTTTAATTGCTTGATCTTATTTTAATATAATATAAAATTGATTTATGATTTTAAATGATATCAAAGTTTATGACGGTAAGCTACTTCATGCACGTTTTGCTTATAAGTTTTTTCGTGATAAGACACTTCCCATTGGTAATATAATTGCTTTCAGAGCTCCTATGAAAGTTGAAACAGAGGGCATGATTGATTCTGAAGACGTTCTTAACAATGATTTTATTTATAGTGATGATGCTATTAACTTTCTTTGGGAAATTCCAAATCTTGATCCCTTTGGTGCAGTTGCATGGCAGAGACTCTTTAACACACAGCTTGCTAATATTTTAAGTTCCAAATACCTTAAGGCTCCTATTGAAGTGGATGGTGATGATCTTATTGTTCATAAGGAACATCAACAAGGCGGGGTTACACAGCAAAAAGGCAAGTGCAGTGTAAGCATTACGTACTCTAAAAATAATGTTGCTCTTGGCCATACCGGTATTAATGTTGTTGCTGGTAAAAGAGCCCCCGCCTTTGCCTTTAGTACCAATCTAACTGACAGCGCTAGTACTGCATTTATGAATGATATTGTTGAGCTGTTCTATTCACTCAACGACGATATTTTTATTGCTACATCAAAAGTTATTTGTTAATGACAATATTTGATTTCTTAGCAGATATTCTTTTTCATAAAAAGAAAAATACACTATCAAACATAGATTCTGAATCTTTATTTATGCCTTATATGATAAACAGGTGGGTTAGCATGTATTCTAATGCACTTGCATTAAAGAGCAATCTATTAAACAAATATCTTACTCTTAATAAGCATTCTCTGTATTATTTGTTTATTAATATTTTTGATAAAGTACCAACTAAAAAAATAACTTATTTTAAAAAGACAAAAGAACAAAAAGAAGAAAACAACGAACAAATGCAATATTCAAAAGCCATGGAATTATCTTTGCGTGAAATAAAAAATTATACTGAAGTATTGAAATCTCTTAACTACAAATTAAATTAATATATGCCTGCCAATATTGATATACTACCCACACAAAAAAGTTTAATTGATTTGTCTGAATTGCCCAAAAATTCATTTAATTCTGTTTTTTACGGTTTCAGCTTAAAAACATTGCTTGATGATGTTTTGCTTGTAAAATTTGTAGATGAAACTGAAGATGGTGCGAGTATTGTACGCAATGGTATTGTTGTACCCGTCAATGTAGACACTAAAGCATGGCGTATAGGAGAAGTAATTTTAGCTGGCCCCAATGCTAAACATACCAAAACAGGTGATCATGTATGCTTTCCTAATAATCTTGGCATACCTGTAGCAAATATAGCTGTTGATGGTTACGGTACTCTCAGGAAGGGTATCTTTCTTAATGAGCAGCGCATTTTTGGAATTTGCTCTGTATTAGAAGATAATACCTCTGTAGCTGCACAAACTGTGAAGAAAAAGAAATAAGGTGAATGAAGGTTTCACTACCAACCTTAAAAACCATTGTTCAAAACAATGTTACAGAAATAAAATTCTTTAGACGCCGCATAAAACCAGGCTTCCCTGAAACCAGAAGAATGCTTTGCACTAATAGTTTTACATTGCTTAATAGTACTGAAGGCAGACTAGTATTAAATTACAGACCCACAAATAGACCTCCTAAATTTAATCCAAATCAAAAAAATTTGCTTATAGTTTGGGATATCTTCATGCAAAATTATAGATGTGTAAACATGGCTGCCTGTAATTTAATTACTACCATACCTGCTAATAAAGAATTCTGGAATTATTTTGCTCAAAAATTATCCAAACTTACCACATCACAAAAAATAAATTTCATGAACCGATGATCTCACCTGAACATATTATTAATACAATCAACAAGCATTTACAAAAGAAAATTGATTTTGTAATTGATAATAAAACAATCAAGTCAGGTAAAATTATTCTGTTTAGTATTAAAGACTTTTTCTGTTCATTTTTACTATATAGTGCACAAAAAAATAAAAGATTTTTATATGAAATTCCTTACCCATTTGTTTATTTAGAAAATGATAATAGTATTACGTTTGATTACACCATTGAAACTTTTGTAAAAAATAATCCTGCTATAAAAGATTATTTACTCAAGCTTAAAAATAAGAAGCAGTCAAAACTTTTTAATAAGAAACTTATTTTAAAAATATATATTTAAATTGCAAAAATTGATGCTATTATAAATTGTGTTTAGCCGTTATTTAAATCATTTTCCCAAAGAATACAATCCCTCTAATAATCAAATTAAGCTTATAAAAAGCGTTGAAAGAGCCTTTAATAAAGGCAAAAAATTTGTAATTGTTTGTGCACCAACTGGATCTGGTAAGAGTTTTCTAGCTAAAACACTTGCAGGAGCAAGCAATGATTGTGATCAAAAATTTGCAAATCTTGTTACTTCATACCAGGCATACAAACAAGACCATCTTGGCAATTATGCTAATGAAGTGGAATGCCTCTCTACACCGCCCTTTGGCTGCTTTGCACTTACTATCACAAAATCTCTTCAAGATCAGTATGTTAAGCTTTTTCCTGAAACTAATATTCTCAAAGGAAAAACAAACTATATTTGTGATATAGATCAAAATTTTGATGTAGAGACTGCACCTTGTTTATTTGTTAACAAGCTTAAAGATGACTGCTGGGAAAAAAATAGATGCCCATATTATAATGCAAGAAACACAGCTCTTTTATCTAAATTTTCTGTTCTAAATTATAAGATGTTTTTGGCTTTGCCCAAACATCTTAAACGCAAGAATTTTATAATTTGTGATGAAGCTTCAGAATTAGAAGATGAACTTGTAAAACGCTTCTCTGCAGAAATAAATTATGAGCGTCTCAAAAATTATGGTATTGATTACCGAATTCTTACCAACGAGTCATATGAAAAAATAAGAGCATGGATTGGAGACTTGATGCTTAGCTGCAATGAAAAAATTAACAATCTGACAATTAAAGCTGGAAAAAAACATAATGTACTCTCTCAGCCAGATAGAATTAAACTCATTTATTTAAAAAATTTGATTAATTCTCTCTCCTCTATTGATACACTCTGGCGTGACTGTGAATTTGTTGTTGACCGCGATGTAAGAAAGGTAACATTTACCCCTCTCAAGATTGACAGACTATCAAAGCATATATTTGATTGCGGTGACAACATATTGCTCATGTCTGCAACAATCATAGATCATAAAAATTTTGCCAAAACTTTAGGCATCAAGGAGTATGAATATATTGAAGCAGAAAGTGATTTTGATCCAGCAAAATCACCCATACATGTAACTTCAAGAAATAATTTAAATTATAAAAATCTCAAAATAGTACTTCCTAACATAGCTGAACAAATAAAGCAAATTGTTGAATTTCATAAAAACGATAAAGGCATTATTCATACCCACACACAAGAAATTACCAATATTTTAAAAAATAAATTGTATACTAACAGACGATTTCTATTTAGAGATGAAACAATGAATAATGAAGACATTTTGAAGCAGCACTTTGAATCTGATTTTCCTACAATTTTAGTATCACCATCTCTTGCTTATGGAATTGATTTAAAAGATGATTTAGCCAGATTTCAGATCATAGTAAAACTTCCATATCCACCTCTTTCTAGCAAAAGAATAAAAAAGTTGTTTGATATGGATAAAAACTGGTATGAAAATAAAATGCTTAACGCTGTTGTACAAGCCTGTGGTAGAGCTACCAGAAGCAAACATGATTATTCGACCACCTACATTTTAGATGGTAATATTGTTAATGTTTTAAAAAGACTTAAAGATAAGCTTCCTCGTTATTTTATTGATAGAGTTTGCTGATAAATAATATTGTGTTAAATTATACATATCATTTTGAAGTAAAAGACTTAATTACACAGTTTGTTAATGCTTTTGACAACATTGTAATAAAGAGGTATAATGCTAACCGCATTCCTCAGAATGGTGTACAAGTAAGATATGTATATTCTCCAAAACAAAGAGTAATGTTTGATCTGGTGAATAAGGCTCAAAATATCACTGTGCCAGTAGTTGCAGTGAGCATTGCTGGTATCTCCAGAGACGAATCCAGAGTTTTTAACAAAGTAAACGGATTTTATTTGCCTCAAGGAAAAACATTGCAAGCCACAACAGACAAAAGCACATTTATAAAAAGCCCTGTGCCTGTGAATATATCACTAAACATGTCCATATTAACAAAATTTCAAACAGACATGGATCAAATTATTAGTAATTTTGTACCTTATAGCAACCCATACATTATCTTGTCATGGAAAATACCAGAAGATCTGGCCACCGGTGGTTTCTCAATACCACAGGAAATAAGAAGTGAAGTTTTGTGGAATGGCAATTTAAATTTAAGCTACCCCACCGACATAGGCCCAAGCGAAAAATATAGAATAGTTGCTGACACCTCCTTCACCATAAAAGGCTGGCTATTTACAGCATTCTCTGATCCTGTTGCAAATATTTTCTATATTGACAACAAATTCTATAATTCAAGAATTTTAACAGATTATGAAACACTATCAGGGTTATCTTATACATACCCTGCAAGTTCTAATGTTGCAAATGAAACTGAATTTGTTGGTGTTTCTGGTTACCCACAAAATACCAACTTTGATTATACAGTAATAACATGAACATCTTAACTCTTCACCCTGGGCAATCCGCAAATATTTCATTAAAAGGATATTTTTACGATAAAACATTTTTTGTGTATTTGAGCTCCACGAGCAATTCTTCTATCTCTTCTGTGACTGCAGTTAACCTGTTTGCAGATAATGCAAAACTATCTGCATGCTTCCCGCCATTCTCCGGATATGAAATTAATACATATTCAGTAAAAAACAACAATCTTATAGAAATTACGGTAGGTGGTTTTCCAGCTCTGAGCTCTACTTATGATATTATTATAGGCAATAATGCAGGCTATTCTTTGCTTTCCAAAGAAGATTATCTCATTAATTATACATCTGCATAACACTACATATTACCACAGCTAAGATTTAAATGCTTGTAAACATTTAATAAATAATAGATTTTTAAATACTTTAATATATTATAAATATCTATATGGCTGACCCCAATCGTGAATCTACATTTGGAAGAGATTTAATGAAATTTATCTCATCTAAATTGCCCTACCAGTCAGTTGATGTTAACAACAAAATAAATCAATTGAATCCTAAATATGATGCCTTTTATGAGCAAGGCACAAAGCGAAGTGAAGCACTTTCAAGACAATCCATTTCAAATACTACTTTTTATTCTGAAGATTTATTTGGCAATATAATTCGTGATAAAAACTATCATGAATTTATGTATGCAAATATTCAGCCTGATAAAGCACGCCGGCTCATGGATTACAGAGTCATGGCAGCTTTTGCTGAAGTAGCAGATGCACTTGATGAAATTTGTGATGAATTTATTAACAAAGATGATAATGGTGAAATTATAAAAGTAATTTTTAAAGATACTAATTTGTCTGATACACAAAAAAATAAAATTAAAAAAGAATTTCAAAAATATGTTAGTTATTTTGATTTGGAAAACAAGGGATGGGAGTATGTGCGAAATTTATTAGTTGATGCTGAAGTATATTTTGAGCATATAATCCACAAGAAATTTACCAAAGAAGGTATTCTTGGTGTGCTTACTATACCCTCTGATTCAGTTGATCCTGTTTATGCAAATGTGCAAAACATGAACATAAAAGGATATCTGCTTAGAAAACCTATTTATGATTCCAAGAACCCCGGTAAAATAGTAAAGACTGAACTGGTTCCTCTGGATATTAACCAAGTAACATATGTAAATTCAGGCATATGGAATGAAAGCAAAACTGTGCGCCTTCCATTTATAGAAAATGCTCGCCGAGCTTACAGACAGCTGTCTCTTATAGAAGATTCAATTGTAATTTATCGCTTAGTAAGGGCTCCAGAAAGACTTGTATTCAACGTAGATGTGGGTAACATGCCCCCGCCCAAAGCAGAAGCATACCTACGCAAACTCATGACCAACTATTGGTCCAGAAGAACATTTGATGCTGATCAAAATGCTACAGTACAAAAATTTAATCCTCAATCCATGCTTGACAGTTTTTGGTTTGCCAAAAGAACTGGAAGTGAGGGGACAACAGTTACATCACTTCCTGCTGGACAAAATCTGGGTGAGCTTACAGATCTATTGTATTTTGTTAAAAAATTATATAAGTCACTCAAAGTACCCACATCAAGATTAAACCCTGATGATGTATATACTGATGGTACAAATATTCTTAGAGAAGAATTAAAGTTTGCAAGATTCATAATTAGATTGCAGCAAAGGTTTGCATCAGGATTAAAGGGCGGCTTTATTACCCACCTCAAACTGAAGGGCATATGGGAAGAGATAAAGCTGCATGAAGAAGATTTTACTCTTACCTTCAATGTTCCTACTAACTTCTATGAATTAAGAGAAAATCAGAAGTTTGAGCTCAAAGCAAATAGCTTCAATACAATTACACAAAGCGATCTGGTCTCCAAGACATATGCCCAGAAAAAATATCTGGGCTGGTCTGATAGTGACATTATGGCAAACAGAGAATTTCTAAGAAAAGACAAGGAATTATTGTGGGAACTTGCGCAGATTGAAAATGCTGGCCCCAACTGGAGGCAACAAGGCCAAACTGTAGCAGCACCAGGAGAAACTGGTGGTGGTGGAGCTGCACCTGCAGGCGGTTCAGAGGCTCCGCCTGCTTTTGGGCCTGCACCAGAGACAGCAGCTGCTGGTGGAGCTGAAGCTGAAACTGAAACCAGTGCTGCAGGCCCTGAAGCTGCTCCAGGCGGTGAAACAGCCTTGCCTGCTTAATAAATATTTAAATGCCCTGTACAGATGTAACACCAATCTCTGCTTTTCAAAGCACTAATCTTAATAATAAGATTTGCTCATATCAGAGATTAGGAGAAAGAATCATGAGAGCATTAGGTGCTCCTTTGGTTACCGTGGAGATTCACCACGATCAATTGTTTGAAAATATTAGTGTGTCAGTTGAAATGTTTACTAAATATGCAGGCTATACAGAAGAATACCTGGTGTTTGATTCAGATCTATATGTGGATGGCAAGGGTCTCAAGCTTGACGAGCTCTTTAGTATTTCTCCCACATTTAACAAAGTCATAGATCCCACAGTTCCCACTGTTTATGTAGCTAATACATCATTACCAGCATCCACTTTTTCATCATCCTCAGCTCTGTCTGCCACGTATGAAAATGGTATTTTTAAAAATCAAATTTTTCAACAGTCTACTTATTCGCCCATAACAAGCTACAATCCAGGGTTAAGCTCTTTCTTTGATGCATCTGGAACCGGTGAATGCATTAAGGAAAAATTCTACAATAGCTTTGATTATGATATAATGGATTATAGAAAAGTAGTTGATGTTGTTGATTTTGAAGAAGGCAGTACAACAGGTGTTAATACACTATTTACTATTGAACAAACTTTAGCTCAGCAAACTTATTTTAGTTATGCCATGGGAAACTATGGGTTTGATTTGATAAGCTGGTATGTTTTAAAGAATTGGCTTAAAGACAGAGAAAAGCTTCTGGCACAAAGAAGATATTTCACTTTTGATCCTCGTACTCAATATTTAGTAATGATGCCACCACCCAGGACGCCTGGTTCTGGCAGTCGTTTTTATGGTGTAATTTATTGCCATGTTGAGAGACCTCTGAAAGATATTATCAAGGAGCAATGGGTTTATCAGTATGCTCTGGCTTTGAGCAAAATAACTGTAGGTACTATCAGGGGCAAATATCAGGGCACCCAGCTTTTTGGTGGCGGTACCATAAATGCTGCTATTCTTGAAGATGGTAAAGCAGAAAAAGAAAAACTTGAAGCATTGCTCCTGCAACAGGGCCCTGCAGGATTTGGTGATTCAGCACCACCCATGTTCTTTGTTGGGTAAATATGCTGCCTCTCAAGAGAGATGATAAATATAGGCAAGGGTTTTTTAAGCCTAAGAATGCCAAAAAATATGTGGGTAAAAACATGCCTGTTTACAGATCAGGGTGGGAGCTCAAGTTTTTTCGTTGGTGTGATGACAACCCTAACATTTTAGAATGGGCCTCAGAATCAGTAATAATTCCATACATAAGCAAAGCAGATGGTAAAGTACATAGATACTATACTGATGGTATAATTGCTTTGAAAGAAAATGATAAAATAGTAAAGTATATTATTGAAATAAAGCCGTCCAGTCAAACAAAAACACCTGTTTCCGGAAACAAGCGTAGAAGTACTATTAATTATGAAAATTATAGATATTTACAGAATATTTCCAAGTGGGAAGCTGCTAAACAATGGTGTGAGCAAAGAGGCTATAAATTTCTTATTTTAACAGAAAAAGAATTAGGTATTAGTAAAAGAAGCTAGAATTTAATAAATAATATTATGGCACTGCGTCTTATTGTCGAAACGCCTCAAAATAATGGCGACTTTGAATACATTTATGAAGAAAAAAATAATAAAGAGTCACCTAAACTTTTTATTTCTGGCCCCTACATGATGTGTGAAACTGTAAACAAAAACAAACGCATCTATGAGAAAGATGACATGATGAAAGAGGTGGCACGATATACCAAAGAAATGGTGGAATCAAAAAGAGCCATGGGTGAGCTCAATCACCCTGAGTCTGCTGATGTAAATTTAGCTAATGCATGTCATTTGGTGACAAACTTGAGAATGGAAGGCAATTATGTTTATGGTAAGTCTCAAGTACTCTCCACACCTTCAGGAAAAATTGTTGAATGCTTGGTCAAAGATGGTGTCAGTGTTGGCATGTCATCCAGAGCTTTGGGTGAGCTCAATGAAGAAAATGGCGTTAACAAAGTTACTAACATGAGACTCATTGCCATTGACTGTGTTGCAGATCCAAGCTGCCCCAAAGCATTTGTAAATGGAATTTTAGAGAGCAAGCAGTATGTTTTAAAATCCAACGGCGAACTGGAGGAAACATATGCAGCTCTAGAGAGAAGCCTGGCCACCTTGCCTAAGCACAATGTAAGTTATTTCTTGAAAGAACAAATATTGAATTTTATAAGCAAACTTTAAATAAATAATATAAACACATGATTAACAATAATCTAGAGACTGCAGAAAGAGAAAACATTTTAAACTTTATTAAAAATATTTCTCAAAAAAATTATGCAGAAGCCAATAAATATTTACAGGAAGTAATCAACTCTAAGCTAAAAGATAGAATTGAAAAAACTTCCAACCAAAAACTTTTTTAATATGGAAAAGAACATAACAGATACACTCAAAGAAGCAACCAAAGATATTCTTTCTGAAGAAAATCTCAAGGAAATTGAAACTGCATTTAATTCTGCTGTAACAGAAAAAGTAAATATTCACGTCAAGAAGGCTCTCATGGAGCAAGATGCTGATTATTCTGCTAAGCTTGAAAAATTAGTTGAAGCCATTGATACAGATCATACAGAAAAACTTAACAAAGTTGTAGAGGCTTTGGATACTGACCGTGCTCAAAAACTACAAGCAGTTGTTAAGAAATATGAAGCTGCTATTAATGATGAAGCAAAGAATTTCAAAGACACTCTGGTTGAATCCATTTCAAAATATCTAGAAGCTTATCTGGATGAAAAACTTCCTCTGACTGAAGTTGCTGAAGCAGTTAAGAACAAAAAAGCTCTTAACTTGCTCTCCAACATTAGAGAAGCACTTGCTGTTGACATGGCTCTAGCTAAAGAAAGCATTAAAGAAGCTGTTGTTGATGGTAAAAACAAAATAGATGAAGCTGCCAAGCAGCTTGAAGCCTCAAATACCAACGTTGAGAAGCTCACAGCTGAGCTTAATAAAGTTAAAGCTGAACTAGCTCTTGAAAAAAATGTTCAAGATCTAGAAACTGAAAAGAAAGATTACATGAGAAAAATGTTGTCTGGAAAATCAGCTCAGTTTATAAACGAAAACTTTAAATACACTTTGGGGCTTTATGAAAAAACAGAAGAAGAAAGATTGACAGGTCTTAAGGAAGAAGCTAAGAAAGAAACAATAGCAGTTAAGATGGACAGACCTGTTGTAACAGAATCTGCACAAGTAGAAGAACAAGCAACTGAACCTGCTTTTAAGAACTACATGTCAGAGCTTAGCAAATACTAATTTCTTTTTCTTGAGGGTATAACCCCTGAACAGAATAAATTCTAGGTCGACAAATTCTCTTTTGGAGAAAAAATAATTATGGCAAATATTCGTCCTTCACAGTCTTACATCAGTGAAGATCGCGCCAAGCTATTGGTTGAAAAGTGGGGTCCAGTTCTGGATTACACTTCTGCCAATGTCAAGGCAATCGAAGACGATCACACACGCCTAAACACTGCCATCCTCTTGGAAAACCAAGAGAAGTGGTGTTTTGAAGCTTCCAATCAGTCCGGTGGAACAGGTTCTGTATTTTCCAATGGCTCCGTTAATGACGGTGCTTATGGCAATCAGTTCCCTTCACAGAATGATAGTGCTTATGCCCCTGGTGATTACCGTCTTCCTAAGATCCTCATTCCGATGATCAGACGTACCTTCCCTGAGTTGATTACTAACGAGATCGTTGGTGTACAGCCCATGTCAGGCCCAGTTGGTCTAGCCTTCGCCCTCCGCTACAAGTATGAGAGCGATGCACTAGGTTACAACACAACTGGCAACCTGGATGCCTCTGCTACATCCAATCTCAATAATCCTCAGCTTCAGTCAGATGGCGATGAACTCGGTTATCAGTATCTGGACACCAGATTCACTGGTACTTCATCTGTCCAGCTCTCTGGTGACACAGCCGGTACATACTTCCCAATGGTTGATCAGGATAAGGGTGTTGCTCAGTTGCTCGCTAACTTCGAGCTAACAAGCAAGATTCCTCAGATCGTAGTCAGCTTTGAGAAGACCGCTGTCGAAGCCGGTACACGTAGACTTGCTGCTCGCTGGTCAGTTGAACTCGAGCAGGATCTGAAGAACATGAACGGTATTGATATCGACACTGAGCTCACAAACGCTATGTCTTATGAGCTACAGGCCGAAATCGATCGTGAAATGATCATCAGAATGATTCAGACAGCTCTAAACGGTGGCTTTGGCCGCGGTTTCTCTGTTTGGTCCCCTGCTTCAGCCGACGGCCGTTGGCTCGTTGAACGTAATCGTGACTTCTACCAGAGGCTCATCGTCGAAGCTAATCGTATTGCAGTTCGTAACCGCCGTGGTTCTGCTAACTTCATTGTTGCAACCCCACGCGTTTGCGCTATCCTCGAAATGCTCCCTGAATTCCAGTGGGTACCAGTACAGGGTAATGTCAATACACAGCCCGTCGGTGTTGCTAAGGTAGGTTCTTTGGCTGGTAGGTTCAATGTTTACCGTGACACACGCACCGAAGCTCAGTTTGAGCTCGGTCAGGGTGGCAATTATAGTGGCACTGGTACATATGGTGCCTCTCAGTATCGTACCACACGTCTTGAATATGCTCTCTTGGGTTACAAGGGACCAGAATTCTATGACACTGGTATTATCTATTGCCCCTACATTCCTGTCATGGTACAGAGAACAATTGGCCCCAATGATTTCAGCCCCCGTGTTGGTCTATTGACCCGCTACGGTGTTGTTGATAACATCTTTGGTGCTAATCTCTACTATCACGTCATCATCCTGCAGGGTCTTGGAACAGCGTTCCTACCCGGTCAGTCATCTGTTTACTTCTAAAAAAGTATACAAGGGATTAAAAAGAAATTTCTTTCACCTGGTAAGTCCCAGGAAGTTTAAAAAAGGGCCTCTTGCGGGGCCCTTTTTTTTTGGATAAATTTAAATTAGGTAAAAAAATCTATATCTTTAGAATAAATATTTTATATGGCAAGCTCAATTACATCATCATTTTCTACAATAGCAACCAACAGCAGCTTCTACCCTGCAGTTTCTGTTTATTCAGTAACCATACCTGCATCTGGTGCAATTGATGGTAATTTTAGAAGTGGTGTTCTTTCCGGAACAAACACAGTTTTTAATGGAACAATTGCTCTTACTCTTTCAGCAGTAACAAGTTCTTCACCTTATCTTACATTGGGCTCCATTGTTATGACATTGCCTAGCAAATATGGTAACAACACATACTATGGTTATCTCAGAGGAAGCACATTTAATCCCCAGCTCTCTGTAGCCACATTTGCAATCGGATTCCAAGGTTCAGACTTTTTTACAACCAATATACAATTATCTGCAAATAGATCAAGCATAGTAGCGAACCCAAATTATACATCCGTCATTGATGTGCCATTTATTGATGTAGGCACTGTTGATAATGATGCATCAAGCAATGTATCTTATCTTCATACTGTAGCAGACTTCTGCAGAACGTGGAATTTGAACGGTTAATTACTGTCTTACTGTTTTCGTAAAATACTTTGTCTCGTCAATAAGTACTTCATCTAACAAGCTATAGTTACTGGCACGTATTGGGTTAATGTCAATGCCGCCCCTTCTAACATATAAACAGCTTACCATTAATTCTTCAGGAAAGAATAGCCTAAACAAACGCATATAAATGGTTTCACAAATTTCTTCATGAAAATGACACTCATCTCTAAATGAAACAATATACTGCAGAAGAGATGTTGAAGTAATTGCATATTTGCCCTTGTAATGAATATATACATCACCCCAATCAGGCTGTGATGTTACCCGGCAATTACTTTTTAACAGAGCAGAGTGAAATCTTTGCACTGTAGAAGCTGTGCTTTCAAAGGCAGATAAAATAGATGGGTCTTCAGTATAAGATCTTGATTGGATCATAGAAATATCAATATTATGCTCCAATGTAGGAAAAGATTTATTGCTAAATACTGGAGGATAAAAAAGATCATCTGAAACAGCTTTTGCCAATCTTACATGAACTTTAACCTCTGTTTCAAGCAAATTAGATAAATCTCTGGCAATAGTATTCTGCAATTCATTTACAACGCATGGCACAGATCCCTTGAAGACCTGCATGTTGAAAGAATTCATATACAGCTTAATAGATTTGGATTCAACAATATATTTATTTTTGCAAGGGTAAACAATTTTAGCAATGGCAGCAATAGGCATACCGTCTGCAGTTAAACAAGATACTTCATAAGCATTCCAAATATCGTAACCTGTGAAAGGCACAGTTTCATCAGTAATGTCCAGATGCTTTCTGTTGTTAATTCTGGGTTCTCTGACCAAGAGTGAAGGATCATAAGTGGATTTATATCCTGTTACTTTGCCCAAATGCTTTGAAATGTTGCTATTATCTAATACCTTGTTCATGTAGTTTAATTTTAATCTGTTCCATGCGTTGTTCAACTGTTCCCTTTAAAATAACTAATTTATTTTTCACCTGAAATGTATTTAAATAGTATTCTTCATAAAGTTTAATAATTGAGTCTCTAAAAACTTTATTTGTACTTCTTTCTCCATCATCTACTAGCTTCACATCATGAGGATCAGGATAAAAAATAATGTCATATTTTTCATGAAATCTGTACCAATAGCTAACAGCCTGCATCCATACTTGCTGCGAAACCAATTTCTTTTCATAAAAATATGAAGTAAAAACTAAACCATCCAACAGACATCTATCATGCACAATGCCTTGACAACGATCCCACAAATACTCTTTCTTGTATTTAAAGAGATTCTCTAGTTCCTTGTTTATAATTAACAATTGAGTTACATCATTTGCACCTGATTCATTTATATCCACACAAAATTCTCTTTTAACCAGTCTAGTTACTTCATCAACATACCAAAATTTGTCTACAATTCCTTGTTCTTTTTTCATTGCTTTTAGCAATGTTGTTTTGCCTGAACACTGCGGCCCTGTAAAAGTTATGTGCACAAAATTATAATAAATGAACTAATGAAGAAGGCCAAATAATTTTAATAAAACCAGTGATGAGCAAAGAGCTGCAGTAAGGCTTGTAAATGTTCTTAGAAGCTCCAGCTTGTGGTTGTGACGGTCAACCCAAATTTCAACAGAATCTCTGAGTCTGCCTTGTTTTTCAAGTTTTTTAATTTGCTTTTTAGTCAATTTAGTTCTCATTTGGCCCATTTATGATTATAAACTATTTCTGCTATGATGCAATAAACTGCTGCATCCCGAAAAGCATCCATAACTGGTTCATTGGCAGCACCTTGCAGAGTTTGCTTTTTTAAAACGAGATTAATCAGTCTTTGAATTTTGTCATTAAGTCTAACCACAATAGCAAATATGGAGGCAAATCTGTCTTCTTTTTTGTTCAAATCTGACCCTAAGGATATATTTCCAGGGCCATAATCAAACTGCTTCTTACAGAAAATTTCAAACTGTTCTTGCTGAATCTTTTTAAATTCTTCTACTGTAATGGGAAAATGCTCTGCAACATATTTTATATAATCTTCTTTGCTCATATTCTTACACCGTAGCCAACGTTATTTAAATTTAATGCACCCAGATTGCAACCACCTGCATAACTAATTGCACTTTGCAAATCTTGAGAAATTTCTAACAATTTTTCTTCATAAGTAAATGAATCTGTTTCCATAAGCTTCATGGTACCTTCAATATTTTTCTTATCAATTTTATTGTGTATACTTGCTGAACCATAATATTGTTTGTAACGTCTGCCTGCAGTATCCTTTACAACAGGAGCAGGGCTATCAGAACAAGCAGCAAATATGGAGCCACACATCACCATTTTTGCCCCTGCTACTAAAGCTTTAGCAATATCACCATTGCACCTGACACCACCATCTGCAACAATGGGTATCTCAAAACTAGACCCCTCATTATTAGCACACTCCATGACACAGCTAAACATGGGATATGTAAAACCAGTCTTGTCTTTTGTTGTACATGCATACCCTCCACCAATACCTACTTTTACTGCATCTGCACCTGCCATATGTAGATATTCTGCACCATTGCGGGTAGCAACATTTCCAGCAATAACTTTAGTATCTGGTAATTTATCTTTAATAAATTTAATTTGATCTGCAACTCTTGCATGATGACCATGAGCAACATCAATGGTAATAAAATCTACTCTCAATTTATGAGCAGCTAAATTATTAATAAGCGCTCTGTCCTTTTGTTGAATTCCAACACTAATAGAAATATAATTAAAGAAAACTGCATTTGCATCTTTAACAAATGCAAATATGTCATGATCAAATCTATGCATAACATAGAAATAATATTTTGAATCAAGAATTTGACAGATATCAAAATCTACACAACACTTCATATTAGCAGGTACAACAGGTAGTCTGAAGTTTTTACCTAAAAACTTAACATTAGTATCAATGTCAGCTCGGGTTTTAACAGAATTAAAATTAGGCTTGAGAAATACATTCTCATAATGCAAAGAAATATCCATATTAACGTTCCAATATATTATATGCTGTAAAGAAGCTTTTCCATAGATCAGAAGCACAAATATGCAAAGCTGCATACACTTCCTCAAGAGTTTTATTTTTAATAGATACACCTTGACCCATGATTAATTCACCTGCATCTACTTCAGGAATAACCTTATGAATAACGCACCCAGCTAAATCATAACCACCCTTAAATGCTCTTTCTTGAGGATTGAACCCCTTGAGTTCCGGATATTTGTCTATGAGACCAGGATGCAGATTATAAATTTCATATTTTTCACAAATTTCTTTTGGAATAATACGAAGATATCCGTGTAATGTAATTACTGGGTTATCAAATCTACTTAATATTTGCTCGTAATCTGTTACTGTGGGTTTAGTTGGTAATGTATACCATATAGCGCTGTTTAATTTGTGCTCCCGGAAAGTATTTACTGACAATAAATCTGTATTTACCCCTTCCAGATTTTGTCTATTAGTAACAATAGCGTCAGGGTATATTTCTAATGTTTTACTAAGGTTATTAATTTCAGAGCCACTTCTACTAAAGAAGCAAAGCCAGTCTCTATTTTTTGCAGCTGCCATTATAACTCCTTTTATCTTCTAATAATCTTCTTAAACATATTCGTATTATAGGTTACAAGATCAAACTGATCATGCGTAAATTCGTGTGTTATGAGATCTGCAAGCTTAGTTGTGGGTTTGCTCTGTAGACCATAATCCGCATCATATTTTAATCCATGAATAGCAGCAACAATTGGATTACTAGTATCACAAGACACAATATTGTAAATATTTCTATCGACATAGAATCTAAACTCTTTTGCTAGCGAGCAGCCTAGTAAGTGATGAGGCTTGTCCCACCTCCATATGCCACTATTTACTAAGTCCATGATGAAGCGTTGGCGGCCAGAGCACCAGCGCTCTAGATGATGCCATCCTTGACCAGTTATATTATAGTAACTAAAATCAAAACTAATTGCAATCATATCTGCTTGATCAGACATAAACTTGTAACATTCTGTTAGCTGTTGCCAATTTTTACCCTGCACAGCACCGATTGCCTTAGTAAGAAAAGTATGCTTTAGATCATATTTTTTATCTGTAAACCGTTTAAAGCTATCCACCGTTTCTGTATAATCCTCTAAGGCATCAGGAACAATAAACATATTGGGTTGTATATCCAGAGCAGACTCATAAAATCTTCTGGGATCAAATGATTTTCCAAGTTCAAAAATAGAGTTGTCCAGTAAAACTTCTCTATCATATGTAGCTCGAGCTGATTTGTAATAATTTTTATATTCCGGATATTGATCCAATAGATGTACTAAACAGTAATCAAAATCATTATAATTTCTTGATAATTCTAGAATAGATACAGGAGACTCATGAGATACTTTCATTAGCATCCTATTATTATAACAGTAAATACTAATATATTCAACATGAAAGCACCACTTTACTATGGTAATTATTTGGGCATAGTAGTGCAAAACAATGATCCGCTCAAAAGAGGCAGAGTAAAGGTTTTTGTACCTCACATTTCACCTACTGTTTACAAGGGATGGAATGAAATAAAGCGTGACAAAAAATTTAAATTTGTAGGCGCTAATACCTATTCTGATTTGACAAGCATTGTTGAAGATTTAAAAAAAATATTGCCTTGGGCAGAATGTGCTTCACCATTAGTTGGTGAAAATACAAGTGGCAGATTTTTTGCTTCAAATAAAGTTGGTAGCATAAGTGACTCCAATAAAAACCCTACATTTGCTACCAACCTGGACAATAATGAAGTAAATGCAAGCAACATTACACCATACTCCCAGAATTATGATAATATTGGAGAAAAACCTGGAAATTTATTTGATTTAGATTTTTTTAAATTAAAAGATGCATTCAATGACCCAAGAGAAACAAACGTAAATAATGCAAACAAATTAAGTTACAACTATGTACCGGAAGTATACAGCAATAGTGCCAAAGGTTCTTTCTCTATACCCTGTGTAGGCTCGCACTTGTGGATTTTCTTTGCAGCAGGCGATGCAATGAAGCCAGTATACTTTGCTTCATCTTTTGGAGCAGAGGATTGGAATAGCATATATTCTGCAGGATCTGCAACAGATATTAATAATGAAAACATAAGAGCGGATGCTGGTATTGATTACCCTGGAGAATTTGAAAACAAAGTAAACAACGACCCCACACTAAGTACCGAAACTTACAGAAATAAATTTGTAATCAATCAAAAAGGTGGAACCTTAGCATTTGTAAATACTGACAATAAAGAGGCTTTAAAATTTACTCATTATTCAGGCTCTTTCAAAGAATTTAATAATTTTACAAATATAGAGCTGGCCACAAAAAATGACCAAAAATTAGTACTTGAAGATTCATTCTTAACCATAAAAGGAGACAGAAATGAATATACAGAAAGAGATTATGATTTAAACACAGCAGGAAACTTTTATAAAAAAATTGGTAAAATCAATTCTGAAATTGCTAATAAATGGAAGGAGATTGTTTCTGAGCTAGCTGATGTTAAGCAAATGTTTGATATTCAAAGAGCAAATAAATTTTCAAACAAATTACTAAAATTTTCATCTTCAAAGCAAATGAAAATGGGGGCAGCTGCCCCATGCCCTGTTTGTACAAAAAGCAAAAATAGCTATTTCACATACAACATAAGCTACAATCCTGCTTTTGAAAATATTGTTCTACCCTCTTATAGTGACAGCACAGGCAATTATACATATGGAAATACAATTTATAATAATGTTATTTTCAAATCAGTATTATATCCAGGGGTAGCAGGAACTTTTAGTTATGGCTTGCCAGTAACATTGCTTGGCGGCGCTGTTGATGGTACCACATTTCCTTCAACACCTGCAACATTTCTAGGCAATAAACCCTGCCCTGCATGTGGAGGCACTGGAATTTCTCCTTCATCTTTTGAAGGCCAATGGACACCTTCTACAAAACAAGCTTTAATAAACAAATTTTTTACTGAAAAAATTAATAGTTTATCTGAAATTGAAAAAAAATTAGGCCTTGGTGGTAGCGAAATAATAGAAATTTCAAAACATAAAATAGAAACCATTGGTACAGTAATGAATGATTTTGGATCCATTCGAATAGATGCCAAAGGCAAAATGAATCCAAATGAAATAAGAATAGCTGATTATGGTACTTTCGTAAACAGAAAACCCTCCCCGTTGCATGAATATGTTAATGTTACTGACTTACCAGGTGGAAATTATACTCTAAGTGTATGCAACAGGTTCAATGTTCTTGTAGGGGCAGGTGGAATAAACATGAAATCTTATGGGCCAGTTAATATTTCTGGTACTATTACTAATGTAGCAGGAGAGCAAGTAAATATTGGCTCTGAAAATGAAATTAATATTGATGGTGGCAAGAGAGTATCCATAGTGGGCGATATCATAAGCATCAGACAAAGAAACAAAAAACAAGTATTGATAGACAGTACTCTGGGTGTTAGTAAGAATACAATTGTTTTAGGTGGTGGCTATTATGAAGGAGAATTGTTTGTTCAACATGTAACAGCACCTGCAGAAATTCAAGAGACTAATGAAACCATATGCTATGGTGCTGCAGTAACCGATCCTACAAACGGCAATGGTAAAATAATTGGATATGGTGTAGCTAAATCTGCTTTGCTTGGTGGTGCAGCAGGTAGTGGCATCATTGGTTATGTACCACAAGGTACTGTCATAGGTACATTTACCGATAGTAATAATGATACAGTTACTGTTTATGCACAAACTCCTCTACCTGTGCAAGGTTCAGATTTAGGCTCGGGTGGTATTAATGCAGCCAATATGCCCATTGTTGTGTATGGCACAGGCAGAGATGAAGATAGTATCTTAATTTCTAAACATAGTCATACATTTAAAAATCTACCGCTTACTCTTAAAAATACAAATGCAGAAGTAAGACAAGCAGCCCAATCTCTTCAAGATGGTGTACCCATTCAGAATGGTCCTATAGCCAATTCAAAGAAATAATTATTTGTTATCTTGTAACCATTTGTTTCTAAAATTGCTCACCCAATTTAATAAAGCTCTTTCAAAACCAACATCATGCCCTTCTTTCTCAGACATGAACCATTTGTTTCTTAAAATGTGTTCCCTCTCTTCCAAGAACTTTCTATACAATGCAGTATTTTCTATAGCAGATAATGCTGCCATAAAAATATTTATTTACAAAAGCCTATTCTCTACACTAGTAACCTTTCTCAGGTTCCCACCAACCCACCCCTAGTGTAGACTAAGTACAACTGCTCCTTCGATTTTATTTATATTTCTAGGGTTAACTTTTTTTGAAGTGAATCAACTACAGGCAGATTTTCAGGTTTTATCTTATTCTTTAATTCATCTAATTTTTTTATAGCCATATTAATGCGCAAAAAAGATAAACAATCAAATGAAGGTTCATAGTTACAATAAGAAAACCCATCAATTAAAATTAAATATAGTAACCCCAATTCTTCAGCAGTACAATTTTTTTTAAATTCTGTGGTTATCACAATTCTATGTCATTAAAGTCATCATCAGAAACTGATGTGTCACGTGCACCAATCTTATAAGCAGAAATTTCTGTTTCCTGTGGAGCAACTTGAACCTTGCTACTATCTAGATAGCTATCCAACCACCCTGCTATGGGATTGTTTTTTTGATTAAAAATCTTCTTGTACCCCAGGGAACGCAACCTTGCATCACACAGCCATTTGGCATACCCTCCCAATACTTCAGCATTCAATCCAAGCAAAGAGCCTTTACTAAACAAATACTCAGACCATTCAATTTCATTTTTAGCTGCTTGTTCATAAAATGCATAAATCTTATCTTCACTCTTTTTTACTATGCTAGTAAATCCTTCCTTATCCTCTTCTCTTAAAATTTTAATTAAATTTTGTGTAGTAGCAAAGTGCTGTGATTCATCTCTCTGAATAAATTTAATGATCTTAGCATTGCCTTCCATGATGCCTCTGTAGCCAAAATAAAAACTACAAGCAAAGCTAACATAAAAAACCAATCCTTCCATAACATTAACAGATAGAATACAATCAAAAACTTTTTGTTTTAAATCTTTCTTTTCATCATCACCTAAAATTTTATCAAAATTATTACGTATTAATTCTGCCCTGGATACTATTTCCTTGTCTTCCATGATGCTATCGAAAAATGATGATGCATCAGGATGCACGTTGTTAAGCAAATATGAATAACTGTAGCTATGAATACCTTCAAAGCGCTGCCAGGTATTCATGCAAATTTCTAATTCTGGATTAGATACATAATCTTTTAATGAATGAATGGATCTGGACAGCATGCTATCACCCAGTGTTTGAAACTTGAGATTATTATCAAAAACAAACCTTTCTGAACCCTTGAGCTCTTTGTAGTCATTGCGGTCTTTTTGTAAGCTTATTTCATGTGGCCACCAAAAAAATTCTTCTTGCTTTTTGAACAACTCAAAAAATATGGGATATTTAAAACGATCATATCTTTGCAGATTTAAATCTTCCCCAAAAAACAGAGGCTGTTTGGTATAGTCTATGTTTTTAATATTAAGAACTGACTTCATGGAGTACAATTATATATTTATAATTTGCAAGCTCCACTGGAGCAATCTACTTCTTTTGCAGCATCAACAACTTGCTCTTTGTCGCCATCATCAGTATTATTATAGTATAAACTTATAAGACCCATGCTGTATGCATACAGCAATTCCTTCATTACTTTACTATCGGGCAGAATATGATTCTCATAGTGACTGTAATTATAATAAACATTAGTAGATATGGCCATGTCTAAATACTTTTGAATTACTGCATTAACATTCAAAATGCCTATATTATCTTTAAAATTATATGCTAACTCATACTTGTCTTCATATTTCCCAATGCCGGGAACCAACACAGGCAATTTGCCCATTTTGGATGTTTTAAATGTAATTAAAGATCTGACAGGCTCAACACCATTGGTGGAGCATTGAACAACAGAGCTAGATTCACAAGGCATGCAGCTGGAAAGAGTGGAGTGTCTGAGCCCATGCATCTTAATTTCTTCTCTCAATTCATTCCAATTTAAAGCAAACTTTCTTTTAACTATATCATCCACCTTGCTCTTGTAACTATCCACTGGCAAAATTCCCTTGGCATACTTGGTTCTTTCAAATTTTTCACACCTTCCTCTTTCCCTGGCTAATGCCATGCTAGACTTGAGCAGATAATATTGAAAATGCTCCATCCATTCATCCAGTAAAACAAGAGAATGTCTGGAACCATATGTAACTTCATTCTTAGCAAAATATGCTGCTAAGTTAGTAATACCAATGCCCAAACTTCTTCTCTTCTTGGCAAAATTTTCTGCAGCTTTGTTAAAATATGTTTGTATATCAATTATTTCTTCCAAGAATCTTACTGCCAAGTCTGAAGTTTTTTCCAAGTCTTTCCAATCTTTAATTTCTAGCATGTTTATTGCAGATAGAATGCACATGCCTATCTCAGCATCTGTATCATGAAAATCTTTGAGAGGAACAGTGGGGTGAATGACCTCAGTACACAAATTACTCATGGTTACCTTGTCTAGCCATGCGCCATGTTCATTGGCATTATCAACATTGAGAATATAGATCCTACCAGTTTCAACTCTTTCTTTTACTATGAGACCAAAGAGCTTGCGAGCTGAAACTTTCCTTTTAAACTTTATTTTTTTATTTTCTTCTAATTCTTTGTATGTTTTATCAAACTTTGATGTGCCCCAAGCATCCCAAAGCTCAGGAACCTCATGAGGGGAGAACAATGTGACCTCTTCATTCTTTAAAACCCTGTCATAAAAAAGCTTGGACATGCCTACAGTATAATCTAATTTACGCACCCTGTTATCATCTGTCCCAGCATTATTCTTTAAAACAACAATATCTTCTATCTCATAATGCCACCACATGACATTGGTGGTAGCGCTACCTCCGCGTAAACCATTTTGCTGCCATGCTTTAACTGATGCTTCAAATATTTTTAAGAACGGTATGACACCAGTGTGCACCACTTCACCATTGTTCACTGGAGCCCCAATAGCTCTTATCCTGGAAACATCAATGCCTATGCCACACCGACTGGCAGTAGCAATGGAAATAGCTGTACTGGATGCAGTAATAGACTCCTTATTGTCATCTACACCAATCAAACAACAACTTGCATAGCTTTTGGAATTAGTTCTAAGACCGGCCATAACCGGGGTAGGCAAATTAATTTTATGCTTAGAAATAGCATTGTAAAATCTTCTCACATACTCCAGGCGCGTTTCCTTAGGGTAGTTTATAAAACCATATGCAGCAATGAGAATATAAGCAAATTGCGGCGTTTCATAAATCACATCAGTCACTCTGTTTTTAATCAAATATTTGTCACACAATTGCTTGATGCCTGCATATGTAAAAATAAAATCCCTATCATGATCAATAAATTCTCCAATTTTATTAATTTCATTAGCTGTGTATTTTTGCAAAATTATTGGATCATAAATTTTATTTTTAATGCCAGTATTAACTACATCCAGAAGTCTGGGCGCATGCTTGCCACCCCACACATCTTTTCTGAGCTGATAATTTTGTAACCGAGCAGCAACATATTGATAATTGGGCGTCTCCAAGGAAATTAAATTTGCAGCAGATTCAATTAGCACTTGATGTATCTCGCGGGTGCTAATATTGTCAACAATGTTCAGATTGGCATTAATTTCAATGTCTGACAAACTAACACCAGAAATGTTGTCGGTAGCCCAACTAATAACCTTATTAATTTTCTCAATATTAAATTTTTCAACTTCTCCATCTCTCTTTCTCACAGTAGTTCCAGAACTCATAGCCATGAAATAATTTATTCTTTAAAGGAATAAAAATTAGAAAAAATTTTTAAATGCATCACATTCAAAATAATAAAGATACTTTACAGGAAATCAATGTAATCTTTTCAAAACTTCTGTAATAAAAACAACAAAAACAGAGGTAACAGAAGCAAGCAAAGCAGTGGTAATGGAAGTTTTATGGCTCCATTTTTTATCAGTTATTAGTTTTTCTGAATTAAACTCTCTTTCTATTTGATCACTTAAATTTGTGAATTTTTCTGTGACCACGTCGGTAATGTTCTTAAATTTAAGGCTCATTTCAGTTTCAAAGCCTTCAAACTTTGTATCCATCTTTTGTTCCAGAGATTTAACTTGTTCATTTAATTTTGTTATTTGATTGACAATAGAAGGCGTACCATTGCCTTGATAAACTGTTTTATAGAGTGCAGCTAAATCTTTTTTTATGGTGGTTATGTTGTTGGAGCTGTGTCTTTTCATATCATCTCACACTGAAACTGTACTTTAGGTTACCCTTGGCTAAATTATATACTTTGCCCCTGGTTTCACCTTTAAAATTTTTAGCCACAAAACTAAGTGTTTCTCCAGAAATTACAGGCCCGCTGACTACTGTATCTGATCCTAAGTTGATGGTATACTCTTTAGCACCAGAGACCACATTGAATACTTTGACTGTATTTCTATCTAAAACAGCAGAATACATGTTTTTGGATGTCATTATTATATTTATATTTATACTTTTATATAAATAATTTAAATCATGCCAAACGATATTACTAAGATTATCATAAGAAGAGGCTTTGATGCACAGAGAAGAACAACAAACACCACAGGCATCGCTTTTGAAATAGGAGAACCTGCCTATTGTATTGATACACAGAGACTGTACATAGGCAATGGTCAATATGGTGGCATTGCAGTGGGCATGAGAAATTTAGGTGCTGTGAATGCATTGTTTGGCAATTATAACAATTCAGGTTTCAGTCAACAGGCATACAATGTGCTTGCTCTGAGTGGATCAGAAAAAGGAGACATAATTTTTGATAAATCCACACGAACCATTTATAGTCTTTCTGCCAGATCCAACTACAGTTCATCCAATGTGCCTCTATCATCTGATTTTCAAGCCTATGATGTGGGCACTCTCATAAATTCATCTGAATTTTTTTATGATGCAAACCAGCAATTAAATTTGCAAACACAAGCTGTTACTGTTACAAAATTAAACAGCAATGCAGTGGATGGATTGACAATTGTAAAGCCTTCTGCTGCTGCTCAAATTGCAATTGCACTAGGTTCTGTTTCCACAGGAGTTGCAAATACCAACTTGCAACACATTGCAGCCAACTCACTGTATGCAAATATTACCAATGGTGTTGCTGGCCCAGCAATCTTGTCTGTGCAACCCAATCAAGTGGTAGGCAGGATCAGCTCTTCTACCTTATCAGCCATCAATATAAATGAAGTTATTGCAGCCTCTACACTCACAGGAAGCAATGGTATTACTGTTGTGAATATACCAGCAGGAGCTACTTTTAGCATTGATTCTAATTACATGACACTGGCTAGTAGCAAAGTGAACATAAGTGTTCCTACCACTGTTACTGGCACATTATGCTCCAAGAGCACCATAATTTCAGATGGTGATATCATTGCTTTCTATACTTCAGATGTGACCATGAAGCAAAATATCAAAAAAATTGAAACACCTTTGCAAAAATTAAATAAAATTTCAGGCTATAATTTTGATTGGAAACCTGGTTGCAATGAACACTTGCATGGAGCTGATACAGGTGTTATTGCACAAGAAGTTGAACAAGTTGTGCCAGAAGCAGTACAGAGCAGAAACTCAGGTGTCAAGGCTGTAAATTATCAAAAATTAATACCCCTGCTCATTGAAAGTATCAAAGAATTGAACGACAAATTGGAACAAAAAAAATGAACTTTAAACAGTTCTTCTACGAAGAATTTATTTCTCCATTTGTGCAAAGAACCATGTCTCAAAATGCCATAAATGCTGGGCCTGACACAGGCATGACGTCAGGTGACATAAACAACACGTTTCCTAGCTCCGTGAAAACCACGCCCATTATTCTTCCAAAGAAAAAAAAGAAAATTAAGAAGAAAAAAGATTAACTATATTTTTGGCTCTGTTGCCTACTTGTGTAGCCCATTTGCTGCTTTTAATTTCCTGTGCAGCATCTCTGTAGTTGCCTTGTATTATGTGATCTTTGGTTTTAATAAATTTGCTCAAACGCGGGTATCCCAAGTTAAACGACATGTCTAAAATGGCCAATTTAATGTGTTTAGGAAGAGAATCAAAACTGGGCATCCATTTCTTTGCATCTTGATAAGCTATATTGATACAAATTTGAAAAACTTGTTGAATCTGATCATCAGAGAGTGATTGTTGTTTGGTCAAGATTTTTTCATGACTGGCACCCACTTGTTGCAGTATTTTTTTAGCATCAGGTCTTGTCAAATTAAACCCAATGCCAATGGTAGGAATGCCTCTGGAATCCAGATACATTTCATGCCTGTAGCCTTCATGTTGCTTTATTAATGATAATATTTCATCAAAAGTAAGCTTTGTATCTTCTGCTTTTTGAATTATTGCAGATGGAGGCAAATCTGCATCTTCTTTTACAAAAAATCGTTTCTTTTTAATTGTATCGTAAATATCAGCAAGCTCTTTATTTTCTTGCTTAACATCTTTTTGTACAGGTTTTTTGTAATAATCAGAGACATCACCACCGTAGAGCTGATGTTTAATCTCAGGATGCATTATGCTACCGCAGTTTGAGCTACAGCAGATGTAGCAGGAGCAGAAGCAGGTACTTGTGATACTCTTTGCTGCCTTTGCATCTTTGCATAATTTTTTGCAAGGCGCGCACCTTTTATAGCTGTTTTTAAAACTGGCTTTGCTGCTCCTTTAACTTTTAAAACTTTAATAACGTCACCAAAGGGTATTACCCCAACTGCACTTATACCTGCATTAATTAAGTGTTTTTTTCTTACATCTGGTTCTTTTGAGGCTGCTGCTCTAAGAAGCGAGATAACAGCGTTTGCACCATCAGGAATAGCTCCTAGTGTTTGAGTAGGCTCTAATCCAGCTACATCAAGAGCTATTTGTAATTTATCAAGTTTACTCGAGTGCTTAGATTCAAAATTACTATCTTTATTAGCTAATTTTGAAAAATCATAAAATTCCTTAAACGTTTGCACACATATATTTATGTTTTATTAGTTTAAGACAGCTACTTTAACGATTTTTGGGTATTTATTAGCAAACAACATGGCATCTTTTTTATGCATAAAAAACACATCAATAACAGGCAATTTGCCATGGGATGCAGTTTTACGTTTAACATCTGTGCCAGTATCAACAGCTTTCACCAAACCTACATTGGGAATGATCACTTCTCTGGTGTAAGGAATGATGCGTGGATCCACAGCAATGGACTCACCTTGTTTTAACGTATAACCTGTGGAGCTTTTCATTTTAGCACTATCACCATCAGTTCCTCCACCCTTGGCCCAATATACTGTCAAGCGCACAGTAATTATCTTGAATTCACTGTTATTAGTTTTGGGCACAAAAACATCTCCATACTTTATGCCATCATTCTGCACTACTATTTGATTGGCTTTTTGCTTTTCTTGAACAAGAGGCACACCAGTTAATTCTGCTTTAATATCATGGATAGTTTTGCTTCTCTCTGCATAATCAGTAATGCTCATTGATGCAGTGGATGCAATTAACACCAGTTTGAGCAGCAGTGTTTTGTTTATTTTTGTGTTTGTTTTCATAAGGTAGTTTGCCGGCAACGGCACAAGCCTGCAAAGGCAGTATAAAAATTACTCTTTATTATTTAATCTAGTTTAAATGAATTGCAAAAATTGTCAAGCAAAAAAACTTGTTTATTCCCAAGGAAATACAACCCATTGGTCATGTTTTACTTTTTTCCCATAAACATTGGGAACAAATTTAGTTTTTTCTTTTAAAAACAAAGACACTGTTATGACTTCTTTGTTCACAAGCATTTCATGGGTTTGCTTGAAACTTTCACCTGTGTCTGATATGTCATCAATGAGAAGTATTTTTCTCATGGATGCTATGTCTGGAACTTGATACACATGTGTTTCAGTTTTCTCTTGATCTGCATAAGATCTCATGCCCAGGGCATGCATTTGCCGCACGTTGAGCATGTTGCTGATAATAACACCAGGCACAAGCCCACCTCTGCTCAATCCAACAATGTCATAATCAACAACATTGGGATATTTGTCCTTCAATTGAGCAACAATGTTGCTGCACAGTGACATTACCTTGCGCCAAGTTACTATGGTTTTTTCCATACAAATTATTATGCAAACGGGTTTTAAAATATCAACTATGCATTGAAATTATACCTGCGCAACATGCCAGGCATTTTGCCTGCTCTTCTGAGCTTTTCTATGTCTTTTTCAATTTCAACCAATGCTTTGATGGCATGCATCAAGAACCCATGCTTCTCTTTGATGCGGCTGTAAACAAAATTGGGCTCATTGTTCAACACTCTCTTGGATAAATCTTGAAATTTTTCTGACACATTGCGTTTCAAATACCCCAATGTTACAACTCCAAAGCCATGCACCAACACTTCAGATTTATCCAAATCAGACTTGTCTATTTTTACCAGTTCTCCTGCTCTCTCTCTTTTAATTGGCCCTGCAACAGGTGTTTCTTCTTGCTGTTCATCACGGTAATCCACAGGCACTTGGGCACCATCAGGAACATTCTGGGGCTGGGTTTCTGTATGATTGGCACTCTGGTTGGGCTTGAGTTTATTCAAGTAAACCTGTTCCAATAAAACATCTTTGTTCACTTAAGTATTTATGTGACCAAGTCACAATTGGATCAGATAAAACACATGACTCGCAAAGAGGTGTGCAATTTTGTCATGCAAAATTGGAGCATTTTCAAAGTGTGTGAATGTTGTGATTCCATATTGGATTACAAAAATCATGTGTGCCCGGTGTGCAAGTCTTACCGCTTCAACCATGACAAGAAGCACATAGTAAAACAAGCCAAATTGTTCCAAACCAAGCCCAGGCAATCTTTATTGGACAGTGATCTTTTCTAAATTTACATACTCATGCAAATGTTGAGACAGGTAAATAATTTTGTGCATCATTTTTTCTTTTTTGATGCCTGTGGTTTTTTTGGCTTGTTTGTACAGATCCAAAACAAGGTCAGCAGTAATTTTAGTTTTCTGCACCATGCAAATATTTAATAACAATTGCAGTTGATTTTTTGTGATGCCCCTTTAATATAAACATATGGATAACAATAACTTCATCACACAGATAGTTGACTTGGCAAATGCATTGACAACAGACCATGAAAAGTTTTTTGTCAAAGAACAGAATGCAGCATCTTCCCGCCTGCGCAAGGGTTTGAAGGCCATTGCTGACATTTGCAAAGCTGAGCGCAAGCGCATCACAGAAGTTCGCAACGCTCGCAAGGCCAGGGTGGCTTGATGTTTGCAAACTGAATTGTTCCATCCAATTTAGTTTCACTGCTTGTTCATGGTGTTAAATAATGTGATGAGGCCTTGCAACACTGCTCTTGTCATGGTGTTGGTGGCCCTGGGGTGCATGGTGATATGTGCCTTCAAATTGTGGGTGTTGCCTTATTAACTGCATGCAGTAAATATTTGCATGAATTTAAATATTGAAACAAATTTTATCACAGGCAAGAAAGTTATCAACACCATGGCAGTGGCATTGAATGTGCATGAGGTATCAAAGATTGCCAAGTCCAAGGGTCTTGAGGCAGCCAATGCAGCTTTGGACAAGTTTGTTGCAAAGTATGTTGCAGATTTTAAAAAGAAATTGTCTGCTAGCATCAATCAGTAAATTGTTTTTTTAAGAGCTGTGATTGTTCCCCTATTCCTGGAGCGGCGCAGCCGCTTGCAGCACAGTTCAGAATATAGAGGCCATAAATAACATGGGACCACATTCAAATCATATGATCTGCAGGAGATGCAACGCAGAACAAGAAAGAAACACAGCAATTGCTGTGTGCAACAAGTGCTTTAAACCAGATGCAGCTGGTGAATAAAAGCATATGATCAGAATGGACATATATCCACCAGATGATGACATGGATGAAGATGCAGATGAATTGGATGAAGTGGATACAGACTGTGCATAAATAATTGCATGCCCAATGTACCCACATATGCAGACTTGCAGAGACAGAAAAGAAATGCTGTGAACAACAGATTATCATTAAAATCTGTGTTAAACAATGGTTGTCCTGTGGCACAGAGTGTGGCTGCACCAGCACCAGTGCCTGAATATCAAAAGAATGGATGGTATTTGTCATTCAGTGTGACCATGAGTGCCAGCAACATCAATTTGGATACCAAAAATCTGATTTTTTTTAATCCAGGTGTACCAGATGCAACATATAGTAATGCACCATACACAAACTTGAGATATGCAAACTATGCTGGAGTGGACCGGTGGTTTGTGGAAACTCTGGCAACCGTTAGCTTTTACTTGTCCACATTGAATGATGTGGCATATCTGAAAACACCTTCCACTGTGGAACCCATGGACAGTGGAGCTGGGTGGGTGGCCACAGGACAAAGTGTGTTGAGTTCATTGTACGTAAAAGCCAATTATTAATGTAAGGATATGCGCCATGGCCTATACCAAGCAGTCAAATGGTTCATGAATGATTGTGCTGTAGGTACTGTGTTAATTGTGTTGGGTGTTCTGATAGGCTGGATTACGGCACCGGCAATCTACTGGCTATGGAAAACCCTACATGGAATTCTCTGAGATTTTGCAAAAAAAATTTGGCATGCACCTTCTAGAAACCAGAACTGAGTTGTGCATATGACAGAATTCGCGTGCCTGGGTTCTCTATTACTGCCAGTGTCTAGCGTGCACTGGCACCATTCTCAGACACATGCCATGGAATGCTGGCAGGGTACATGCTCAGACAATCAACTGTGGTGCTGACAAACCAATGATCATCTGATGCCAATGCATGTGCCACTTTGCGTTTCATCTCCATGTACTCTGCTACAGATTGTATCATGCAACCACTGGCCTTGGGCAGGATTGGACTTGAACCAATACTCCTTCGATTATGAGTCGAGCGCTTCACCTTTAAGCTACCTGCCCCATGCAATGACTAGTCTGGTTTGCCAATCTTCTTGACAATCCAACCCAACAATGCTTGCTTCATGTCTGTCTTCCATGCTTTGTTCAATGTGACAAAACATGTCCACCAACCCAGCAACCAGGCAAAGCCTAGCACCATAGCTATGTCAAACATTAGCTGCTCAATGCTTCATACCGCTTGCAAGCATCTTCCAAGCTAGTGCAAGTCCACCCTGTAATGCCCCACAAGCTGGAGCCTGGATAGGTCTCTGCTGGCTCAATTGCAACACCACCCATGATGTAGCCATTGTGCCGTCCAATCTTAACTACCTCGTAATTGTTAATGGTCGACCCCTCTCGGGTCTGTTGATAGATGGCCCTTGCACCTTCTCTCTTCAATTGAGTGTAAACAAATCCCTTCTTCTTGAATTGCGTGGGAATGGTCTTATATTCTGTTACTTGTGTATTCATCATGCCTCTGATTGTATGGGGTTAGTAGCGGCAGGTCAATAACAAACTTAATACGGCTATGACTAGGGCCAGTTCAATGCATACCACGGTTACATGACCTCTGCATGCACACTGCCTGTGGCCATGTGTTCATACACATCACCTTCAGATACATATGACTGTAGCAAATGCTCTACCAATTGACGCAAGGTGCCACTGTCATACCGTCCTTCAGCTTGTGTGGCCAATGCACCATCAATGGCAATGAACCTCTTGTGATTCTTCTTTACGATAGAGATGCGCTCTTCACTTACCCGGTACACATGAAAGGGATTCTTGTCATCCTTGCAATACTTGCATTTGTACTTCTTAACCAGGTTATTGGCCTTCTCATCTAATGAGGTCTTCGCATAGCCCTTATTACGCATACGTTCGACCTTCAAGCCAAATGCTTCAGCTTGCTTCTTGAACGCTTTGTTATGATACTGGTTCACATTGCAGTCCACAATGTCCTTGGACCAATTCACATAATGTACACATTCATGCAAAACTGTTTCAAAGATGTCTTCCACAGACCTCTTGAGGGTGTCAGCAGTAATATTAATCTCTGGTAAGTTCTTCTTGCCGCTCTGCCACCGTCCTTGCCAGAACCATCCATAGTAACTCTGACGGCCACGATTAGGAATTAGAGTAAACACTGGAGTGTCTAAATTTAATTCAAGTTCAGCGTTGATGTATTCAAACATCTGCACCAACTTGTTAGTAACTTCACCTGTAATATTATTTGTTTGCATTGTACCTCCTATTGTAGTTGAACCATCCAAGTAAATCAATGCTAAAAATAGTGGACCATCTCATTGTGTTTGCATAAATATATAAATGACCAAATACTGTAGCAGCTGCAAAATACACAAAAACTTTGCTGACTTTAATAAGTGTAAGACTGGCAAGCATGGTTTGCAGCAAACATGCAGACAGTGTGAGAGAGAGTATCTGCAACACAGGCGCAAAGACCCTGCATATGTCCAGGACAGGATTCAGAAAGAGATTATGCGTGCTAAGGCCAAAAGAATGCATGAAACTGCTGAGCAAAGAGAGCAAAGACTGATCAAAGGCAGACAGTGGTACCAACAGAACAAACAGCAACAGAGTGAATACCGCAAGAAGTATACCAGAGAACATCCCGAAGTCTTTAAAGCCAATACACCTGAGGAGAGGATTGCTGTCAGATGCAGAGCCAGGACCAGAGCTGCTCTCAAGGCTACCAGCTACCTGAAGAGGCATACCAAATGCATGCTGGGCATCACTCACTGGACTCAAGCCAGACAACACATAGAAGCATTGTTCCAGCCTGGCATGACCTGGAATAACATGCACTTGTGGCACATTGATCATATCAGGCCTGTCTCCAGCTTCAATCTCAGTGATCCTGTTCAAGTGAGTGAGTGTTTTAATATTAAAAATCTACAGCCACTGTGGGCAGTTGATAATATCAAAAAGAGCAACAAATACTAGCTTTTGTTCTCCTTATTATCACTGACGCTGTCACGTTCGTCAAGCATGGCGTCAGCATACTTGTACGCTTGGTGGGCCACCCACTTGTGAGTGGCAGCTGGTTGACCAATTAGTGCATGCATAGCCAACCCAGCAAAGATGTCTCTGAGCTCAGAGCTCTGATCCAACTTATCCTTCATTTACATCTTCTCCTTCATAAGGCTTCTGTTTCTTAACAGGCACAAAAGGTGCCACGTACAGATGGTTGAAGCCTTCCACCTGTGCATCCGTGGGGTAATCTGGGACGGTTTCCAGGTACTCTTCCAGAGTCTGCTTCGTGTCATCCCATTCAGGACTGTTCTTAACCATCCATGCAATCTTTTTGCAATGCAGTTCTGCGTTGTAGGGTGTTTCATAACCGGTGGCTTGTTCAGTTGTACTCATCAATTTAAACTGCGTAAGGGTAAGTGATCTGGTCCAGCTTGTCGATAACCTTATCGATCTGTTGGAGCATCTCAGACTGAGAGAACACTCCCTCACCTCCATGGCCAGAATTGATATGCATCATCTGTTTGAGGTTCAAGAGATGGCCGATGCAATAGCCCACCCTGCCTCCTGTGCTGTCCTCAACCTTTTCAGCTCGAGGCAACTCAACGGTAACTGTGTTATTCATCATACCCCTATTATAATGGCATTTGGGTTAACGGCAACTACCAAATGGCCCTCCATATACAGACTGTAACAATACCATAGATAGCCAGTGCAATGAGGTTAGCTAACACCATCAAACAGAACTGAATAAGCTTATCCATTGTAGTACTCATCCTCATATTCACTCCAGAACTTCTTGATCTCTTGCTCTTGAAGTAGTCTTACTTGTTCTTTATTATCAAAGTACTCTTTGATAACCTGCTGTTGATCAACGTCATCTGACATACAAATCTTTCTAGCCACCCAACTCATACAACTCCATGTCCTTCATACTTGAGTAAAGCGTTATAGAATAGGCGCTGTAAGTCGTTGATAGTGTTACATTGATTGATGTGCATATGAAGACGTCGCTTATCTTCAGTACGAATATCACTATCGTTGATAGCGGTCCTCAATTGTCCTTTGAGCTCATTCGTTTCTGGTATGTTTAAAACAATGTCTTCAATGTCTCTTAATCGGCTTTTCATCATATTTGTATTGTAGTTGAAACTCCCTTAAGCTCAAGCATAAATAATATGATGAGAGATTGGGTTGAGTATCACAGACAAAAAGCTAGAGAATACTATAATAGTGTTAAAGATACACCTGAAGCTAAAGAGCGTATGAGGCTTTACTTTCTTAAGAATAAACAAAAAGCTTATGAAAGACGCAGAGCTCTTCATAAAAGTAATCCTGGTACCAGACTCAAGCAACTGCTAGGTAATCGCATATGGCATGCACTCAAGGGTAAAGCTCCTAAGTCTAAAAGAACGCAAGAGTTGATTGGATGTTCTATAGAACAGCTGAGAGAACATATTGAATCCTTGTTTAAACCAGGGATGTCTTGGGATAATTATGGAGCACGTGGATGGCATGTGGATCACATTCTCCCTTGTTCTAGCTTTGATTTAACTGATGTAGAACAGCAGAAACAGTGCTTCAATTACAAGAACTTACAACCACTGTGGGCAAGAGAAAATCTAACTAAGAGCTGTAAACTATTGTAACTACAATTACTAATCGCCAATATGGTAGCACATCTCTACCTTAATGTGTTGATCATCAAGCTTTTCTACCTTACTAACGGTAGTATAACCACCAAATTTGTTAAAGCGAGCAGGATATAACCTGTAGAGAGCTCGTTGCATACGACCCAGATCGCAAGGACCATAGAAGGGTACCTTGTAATAAGTGTGATCGTAATAAGCAGACTGGACTTCATCCCCAATCTGTTCGCGCTTACCCCACTTGATACCGCCAATAGCGGGCTCGGTAACATTGCGCCATTCACCAATCATTTGATCGTATATCTCGTAAGTAACTTCTTTATTCATCATACCTATAGTATATGCGAAAGTTAGGTTAACGGCAACTACTTTAAGCGCTCAGGTTGGGCCCAATATTCCACAGAGTTCTCTTCTATCACTTCTACTCTGTACTGACGCTCCACACCCTCTCTAACTAGTTCTTCTGCTTCTGCTTTGGTGAGCTCAGTATAAACTTCAGGCTTCACCCAATTGGAATACCAAGTTACTCTGTATGTCATGAAGGTAATTGAGTTAAGTAAGGATGCCATCCATCTAAACGATCTTCAGTCCTCACATCAGCGAAGTCGATAATCAGCTTACCATAATACTCATCATCATGCCAATAGGTTACATGACAGTCCTGTTGGTACTCATTCATCTGGTTGATACGATTGGCTAGTTCTCTGTATGTCATGATTGTCTCCGATAGAAGTCTGCACAGCTCTTACAAGCAGGCACCTCTCCTAGAATGGGGTTGGGGATGGTGGTGGTGGCCTTATTGGTGCATTTGAGGAAGTACCTGCAGGTGTCCTGCTTCTTGTACTTCTTCACCGCTTCTTTGATCGTCATTGTCATCATACTACTATTATGCAGGAATTTGGGTTGAAGTCAACTCTTATTTCCAACCAAGAACCATATTATATTTGTGAAATTCTGCTTTCTCTTTGGCTTGTTCTTCACTCTCTGCTTCTACAGTTATAACAGCCTCACACATCTTCTCTACCTTAATGATGTACAGCATCAGTTATTTCCCAAGAGGTGTAGAGCCACCTTCTCCAAACGGACCCCACTTCAAAGGCTCAGTCTTCATGTCTGTAGTGTATTCATGGTGAGGCTTCATATAGAAATCCCAATCAGGGTAGTAATCAGCAGGTCCCACTGGGGGCGTCCAGGGCACTTCACCTGAAAGTGTGTAATGGGTGGTCTGATATTGGTTAAAATAGTTTCTGAGAGCTTCTGTGGCTTGCTTCAGAGCCATGGGATCGTTATCTTCTAGGAAGCTTCTGATCTTGGGATCAGTTACCATCACTGTCAAGGCCTTGGCTAGTTCTGTGTTATTCATCATACCTATATTATGATGGAACTTCTGTTTGGGTCAACTAAAAAAGTAGCTCCTTCCGACTCCCCTACTCTAGTAACGTCGACAGTAGTTAGGACAATATACCCACCTCTACTCGCCTCAGACTCTGGGCGTTGGGGCTTCAGTACATCAATTGGGCTAGTCAAACCCGTACTGCGGAAGGAACTGCTATTATTATGAAAGAACTTCTGTTTTAGTCAACTCAATAATTGGATTGGGCTGACCTGTAAATCTTATCCTCTTCATCAAACCAAGTATCTAAAACTTGATGCCCACTCTCTTGATATATTTTAGAGCAGATAGAATTGTCTGTCTGTGACCATCCATAATTGATGGCTGTCTTGCTCCCTTCGGAGAGGCAGTCACTACCCCATCTTAACTTCAGAGCTTTTGTATGCTCATCAACCAGCTTCTTATAAGAGAACTTCATTTGTTCTGCTTTCTGATCTCAATCAATTCAATGAGCTTATCCACATTATTGTCGATTGTATCAATTCTTTTGCAGAATGTTTCCCATAAAGGAGTCTCAATATTAATTTCATTTCCAATATATTTGAGCCCATTAATAATGTTCTCAATTGAATAACCCACCTTCAACATTCTCTCCCACCTCTCTGTATCATTTATCATACTCATATTATATGGGAAATTAGGATTTGGTCAACTCTTATTTCCAGCGAACCCGATCTGATAGCCGATCAGTTTTGCTATCAATCTCTTGTAATGCTGTATACAAGTTCTTCCAATTAGGATTGGATATACTCAACATCGCCTCAATATTGGATAGATTGGTGCGGATGTTCTCAGCTGTCATGTGCAGGTCAAGTGCGCGGTAACTGAGTTGTTCTTCGGTTAATGGTTTCATCATGTTTATATTATGGCTGAATTTGGGTTTGGGTCAAGCCAATTTTGTGTTGGTGAAATCTACTAAAATACACTCTTCCCCTTTATAGGTTGTGTGGGTGGGAGTCTTTCTAATATATTCCCAATTGTCTTTCCAATTATAATCTGCCTCTTCAGTACCATCCCCTACTGTAAAAAGGAGAAAGTCCTTTTTGGAGATCCATTTGCTTTTGCCATTATACAAGTCAATTTGTAAGTATTGTTCTTTATTCATCATACACCTATTATGGTGGAATTTAGTTTTTAGTCAACCAAAAAAGACAAATTTCTTTTTCTGATTTCTTCTGTAATATCATCTCGGAACACATCTAGAGAGGAGTCAAGAAGCCTTGCTAATGCATTCTTCCTATCAGTAATAGGGTATTCATGCAGTTGGTCCAATTGGTCATCAGCCCACCTCTTAACCAACTCCTTATAGAAGTCTACAACATTTGTTTGTGTATAAGGTTGGAATGTATTCACTCTACCTCCACTTCAGTACAGCCTGTACTTTCAATCTCACAATCTCTACACTCCCAAGCATTCATTACAGTTCCAGTTTTGATGGAATCTTCTGCAATTCTTTGAGCTTCATCTTCATCTGTTGCTTCTACTTCTTGAGTGATAAAGAGGGTGACTGCAATATCTACCTCAAACGTTCTTTTGTTTTCTTCTTTCATCATACCTATATTATGGCTGAATTTTGGATTTAGTCAACCCCTAAATTGCTTGCCCCAATCTTTAAGATTCTCTCCCACATTAAGAATGGATTCAGCCAATTCATAATCATCATCATTTTCAGACTCCCAATTCTTATTGGCCCATTCATAATCTGATTTCTTTAACAATTCATTTAGTTTTTGAACATTATTGAATGTCTCTTCAATAAGCTCACTAATTTGTTTCTTTCTTTCTAGTTTCATCATACCTATATTATATCTGAATTTGGGGTTGCAACAAGCCTTATTTTGTTATTGACAGAATCTAGAATTCCTTTATAATATAGGGACAATTTAGGAAGGCAGTACCATCTTATATTAGGAGAGGAGGAGGGGGCTCTGGACCTTTACTTTACGCGTAAAGGTGTTGATTATGAACAGTGGTTGGATTGTTGGGCATGAACAAACTACAGAGAGTGTTGAGACAGAAATGGTTAGGTCTGCTCAGTCATTTTCAACCATTTAGCAAAATGCTAAGATGAACAAGTTACAGAAGTTTAAGAAGCAGGTAGAACAGTACCAGAATTCCTACTATACTAGAAAACAGACCCATGGCCGGGACCTGACAGGCCCATTTAAGCATAGCATTTGGCCAATTCAAGGTCTATATTCTTCTGTAGGTATCGGGTAACTGCAGCTATCCTGTCACCGCCTGAGTACACGTAGGTGGGGGTACGGATATCGGGGGTAATCTCTGTTCTATAGGAGAGGTATTCGTGGATGAGGTTAAGGTCTTTTACAGTAAGCCCATCTATAAACTCCGGTATACTAGATTTGGCATATGCCAGGGCCCTAGAATCGGAGGTTTGTTCAGATATATACTCCCCTAAATTGGAGATAAGCTTTTCGTATATCTCTTGTCCTCTCTTCCATCTAGCCATCAGTATATTATAGAGGCGGTTAACGAATATACAAGGCTATTATTCTCAAACGGGGATAATCGTTGTTTAAGTTCGTGTAGAAATGAGACGGGGATAATCGTTGTCCGGGGATAATAGTTCAATAAGGATCTTTAAAGTATTCCCACGGAGGAGCAGACTGTCCATGCCACTGTATAGCCGGTTCATTATTAAAGTACTCTTGGAGAATCGTAAAGTCCTTACCCTTGTAACTGGTAATACGCTTCCTAAATTCGTGGATATGCTTATAGCGAGGGTCCGGAGAATAGGTGAAATAATCGAACATGGTATTATAGAGCTCCTTGGCCCCCTCTGAGAGCTCTTGATAGGTTTCGAATTTAAGTCCGACTTGTTCTGTTGCATTCATCATTTACCTATTGTATATGATCGCGTATTTTAGTCAAGCATTTTCTGGTATTTTCCCACTATTTCTGTATTTCCTAGCCATTTCTACTAACAACATACATCAAATACACTGCAATGTACAGTGCCGGGTAACAGAAAAATGTCATTTTCCACCACAATTCAATGTTTTTCCTTCTGTTTTTCACTTATTTTCCAATATTATCTGCTTTTTTTACACATATTCCAATGATCTTCTTCTTCTGAATTCCCATGGAGTTAGCACTGTGGTCACTGGCATGATGCTGATGCTGGTCACTTGGCTACCTTCTACTGCAATCCAGCCCGTGTTGCCTTGCTTGTATCCTGCAGGTAAGGCTCTGATTGCAGTTGTTAAAATATAATAATCTAACTCTTCTTGAGCTATAACTTTCCATTCAGTTCCATTGCATGTCAAGTAATTGCCTTCTTCTGTATTGGCACTGTAAAATATTTCAGGTGTTAATGGATCAAATTGTAACAGAGTATATGTTAACCATGCACCACCTTGTATGTCTGCAGCAGACAATTGCAATTGAGCATACTGAGGCCATGGGTTCAATGCATTGTTCCATGGTGCAGTACTCACATAATCCACTGTGCCCAAGGCCATGTGTATATTTATGTGTCTGAGAATTTTTCAGGCCCAACCGTGCAGCTAAAGCTAATGGAATAACGGTGTTTTTAGTTTTCTAAAAAAATTAATTCATGGGGACTACAATGAATCTGTTCAACAGCACAATCAATCCATCCAGCATTTTTCTGTATTCATTGGCATCATAGTCTTTAGGAGAGCCTAGTATGGTCTGGGCCATCTTGATGATGTGCTCAGTTCTCACCTCATCATTGGCTGCCCCTTGCAATAAGTCTCTAATTTGGACAGCTGTCTTTTCTAATCCGGGCATGGGATCATAATGAAAAGCAGCAGATGCACCTGAGGCATTCTCATCATCTTCTACTCCCCAATCTATTTTCACAGGTCCAGATTGTTGAGACACAGGTTTTATGATATCTGTGGCACTCACTCTGTCAATCTTCACAGGACCTTCAGCATTCTCTCCCATGCCCATGTTCTGTAAATTATCATGCACCAGAGAAGCAATATAATCCACATCTGATGGTGATTTACCCACCATTCCTAGATATTTTTGCACATACATTTTTATGTTCTGTATGTTAAGATTAGGAGTACCTTTGATCTTATCTGTAATAATCTTAGCTGCCTGCTCATCACCCATAGGCATCCTGCTTTGTACCAAAGATTCATAAATTAGATGATCATCTTTTCTCATATAGTTATTTATTATCAGGGGTTGTAAATATTTGATTTGCACAGCTTCCACCATGAAATAGTTGCCTCAGGCATGCAAATATTCATGGGAAACCAGGCAAAATTATGATTTTTTAACATGAGTCATGTGTCTTTGAGGTGGCTCCATGTTCATGCATGCAGCATATGCTGCAGTTTCTCAGTTGTGCCAAGTTTTACAAATTAACTGTTCACTCCTGGCATGAGACACTCTGCTCACATGCAACAACCATTGGCTCAATTGAAGAGCAACATCTGATGTGATGCTCAATGTTCCTTGCCAGGCAATTGCCAAAATCCAATTTGCACATGCAGCAAATTCTAAAATCAAGGGAACAATAAAATCCAACAAAAACTTCTGCAACGTTTGTTTCATTTGAACCAACATTTCCACCATTGCAATCAATGCTGCTCCTGCCAGAATAACAAAATATCCTGCAAAGTCCATGATGAACATGTTAATTTTTTTCATTAATAATCTGCAAAGCCATTTCTGCCAAGTCATCAAACTTCTCATGCATATCTTGATTCCTCATGACCACAGAGTCATAATAGAATTTGAGATACATTTGAACAAATTCATGGGCTGTCACTCAGAGTGCACTCTTGGTAACTTCCAGGTAGAATCTAACTTCTTTGCCTGGTCTCTTGCTTTTGACTTTGAGTTGTGTCAATTGGGGATTGTGCAATTTGCTGGCAGCAACTGCAGCATGAAAGTCTTTTCTGACCACATTGTCCACACCTTTGATGTAAAATGTGCTCTTCATGCATTGAGGGGTGGTTTGAGCCAAATCATGCCAGATGTTATCCTTGTCAATGGTGATGCCCAATTGAGCAAACACTGCATGTGTGTGTGCATAAATGGTGTTTTGAAAATACTCACCCATCATTTTGACCACACTCACTGCTTGCCCTCAGGCACATGAATGGGCACCACATGGTATTCTGGAAATTGGTCTTGTGCAGATAGCCTGGCAGTTTCAGCATCTGGTGCATGCACAGTTTGATACCCTTTGAATACAATGCCTCTGCTTCCATGTTCATACAATTCAAATACATGTTTCATCACATGATTATACTGTATCAAAAGCTGTTTTCAAGCATTTCATAAGCTTGCAGTTTATTTTGTATCAACTGTCTCAAGTCATCATGCTTGAGAATGGTACCACACCTCAAATGCACACTGTGCACAGGCACTTGATTGAACATTTGAGTATACACTGTGCAAGTTTGTGGCTCATAAGCATAGTCATATTGTTCCCCACCCATGTGCAGTGAAATGTATTTCATAGAGTCAAACCAATTTCATTTTGCGTTCAAAATCTCTGTCTTCAAAGTCTGCTTTGGCTTGGTAATATGCATTCAGAATTTTTTCACCTTCTATATCTCTGAAAGTATCCACCCACCCCAGATCGCTCCCCATCCAGGTGGAGTATTCATACTTGCACCCTTTGAGATGCTTGCCTTTGAACTTCTTCTTGTGATACATGTCAGGCACAACTCATCACCTCATCTACAATATCTTCTCTTGAAGCTAGGAAGGCTTTATGATAGATGTTATCAAATGCCTCATCATTAAAACAAATCCTATTACAATTACCTAGCCAGGCTTCGTCAAGGTCAATAATTTCACCATTTCGCCTCAGCTTATTCCAATTGACTACTTGATAGCATCCAAAGTATTCCCCATGATTAAAAGGTTTACTAATACTGCCCTTACCCCCATCCCAGCCAAATGTAAGAATAGCATATTCAACCTTTACATTTTTAAAAAGCTCTTTGGTCTTCCTCTCTTCTCTACATAACTGTTTTTGAAGTTTCTTATCATCTTCCATACCGTTGTATGGTTTATACCAAAACTTAAGATGATAGACTGGTTTGGTTTCAGCTAGTCCATTGGTCTCAAATTGTACATTCATCCAAGTATATTTCTTCGGACTAATTAATTTGTAGATATATGCGCTCATTTAATAACAATGTTATAGGAATTGATAAGGTCCTCAATCATTTTTTTCAGGGATGAAACTTGCTCTTCTAGCTTCTTGTTTTCTTCTCTAAGATTTTGAATAGCTTCCAAGTAAATGCCATCACTCATTTTCTTTGAAATCCACATACATGGCCACATTCTTAATGCTAGGATGCACATTCTTTAACTTGAAGCCAGGGGAGCATTTGCATATCTGGCAGCCAGCATAAGGACTGAAGGTTCGATTATAAAAACCACTCTTGTTAAGCCACTCTGATAGTACCATATAGAAACCAGGAAAATCCCACGAAGTTTCGCTGTCAACATTCTTAGCACGATATTCAATTTCACAACCCAGAATAAGAAGATATGTGTTCATGATCTTAACTTCTTTACGATTGTAAATACGCCATTCTTTATCCATGGCTTCATCCTCACCTTTTGGGCCAGGTTGAAGCTCTTGATGGTAATACTTAACAGAGGAATCTAACTCATGAGGACCACGCTCACCGCTAATAAAAAGATAGTTATTCTTAGTGGAATAGCGATCTGAATAACGAGGGCTAAAAGAAACGTTAGCCTGAACTCTGCCATTAGGAAGGCGAAGAAAGTTATTCGTATCATGAACATCAAACACAAAGTCTTTATTATAAAGACGGTCAAAATGGCTATCGTTAATAACTTTGGTATCTTGTGCAATCATCATGATACTATTATGAAGGAATATAAGACCTAGTCAACATTAATATCAGGCTTGGCATAAGTGGCTTCAACCCCTCTGCCTTGCTTGACCAATTTGCATTCCAGGACCAGTTCTCTGAGAAGAAATCCTGCACGGGTACTGTCAATGCTGAGTTTCTTGCAAACCTCTTGCACAGTAACCGTTTCCATCTTGAGAATAATGTCTCTCTGCTCTTTCTTCTTGTCTGCTTTGGAAGGCTTGTTATCTGCACCTGCATCAACAACCACCTCTTTGTCAAAGTCATAACCAGAGTATTCAATGAACCCTTCAATATCAACTGCAGGACCAAAGCGATTCTTATCAAACCGAATGCAACGGGCATTAATATCAGCGTCTTTGATCTGGTGAATAGAAATGTTAACATCCACAGCATGAATAATAAAAGAACTGCCCTTGATGCCACCAGCTTTGGTATTGTGACAGATCAAGATAACTGCACACTCAGTCTCCTTGGCACGAATTACCAATTTCTCAATGCAATACTTCTCCAGCTCTCTGCCCTTCTTATTGCCTTTGACCAAACTCTGAAAGCTATCTACCACAACAACATCCAAGTCTTCCATGTACTTGGAGATGGTATCCACATCACTCTCATTGCACACCTGGATATTCTTCACTTGCAAACGTTTGCAAGTCATGGCAAGCTGGGCAACACTCTCCTCAGAAGAGCAGTAGCCCACTTTGTGTCCTTGATTGTTAAGCATTTCCAGCAACTGCAACACAAAAGTAGTCTTGCCCATGCCAGCCCGGGCAGTCAGAGTAATGCTACTACCAGGCAAAATGCCATCACCAAATGCAGCATCAATCTTCTCATTGCCACACTTGAGCCTGCGGTAATACACATCTGGAATGGTAATTTCACTGATATGTTGAAACTTTGTAGATCCCACTTTTATATTCATGATTGTTATATTATGAGTGAAATATTATATTTTGTCAAGCTTTTTTATGAGCTTCACATTCAAGTTGTTCTATTTCTTCTTCAGTAAATTGGTCTGCTAGGGAGGGATCTATCTGAATGCACTTCAATATTTTAAGAGCTTGTTTCTGAGTCATACAAGCAAGACAGCTTCATTCCTCACATACCAATTCCAATTTGACCAGGCATGATCAACCAGAACAGACACATGCTCTTCATTGGGAAAACTAGTAATAATGCCAGTAAAAAGCGAACCATCATCCAGATAGAATTTTACTCTCTTGCCAAGATGTTCTTCTGTAAAATTATTTGATTCAGTATGATTCATTTGAGTAGATAATTTATTAATATACTTCCACTAATTATAATACTCCAGCATAAAATGCCCAGAATAAAAATAACTAAATTAACGGAAAGCTTCATGCCATTACCTCACTATCTTCTCTCTGATTTAAAAGCTCAACTAACGTTGAAAGATAGCTGGAAAAATCTTTACCGCAATCTTTCCAGATGCTAAACAATTCATGATTAACATCTGAAGAACTGATGCCACAGCCTTCTGGTAGCATGCCACTCTTTTTGATACTGTAAGCCCCTGCCCTGCGGCTATTGACTCGAATCTCCAAAGGAAGCTTGTTGGTCATATCAGCCCATTCTTCCCAATCTTTTATAAATGTATCTTTTTTCATCATGCCTATATTATGAAGGAACTAGAAATTTAGTCAAGCTTTTTATTGATTGGCTATAAGCTCTTCCAACTCAAGCTCAATGTCTGGCCACATATGACCGGGAACATGATAGTTAAGATTAATTTGTCTATCTTTAGCAAAGCTAATAGCTCTGTCTATACTTCCAAATCCCTCAGACATGTAGCAGATCTCTTCCACTAGTCTTTGTACATTAGTTGTTAAATCCATGGTTAAAATATGTAGGAATTTAGAATATGGTCAAGCTTTTTCGAAACAAGTAACCCCGCTCATATGTTCAAAAGTCAATAATCCAAACCTGTAATTGTTGCGGTTAACACAAACACCCCAATCTTGGCCCAACTCTCCTTTCAGAGGTTTATAATACCTACACCCCATGGAACAATCTGGATAATTTTTGTTATCATCTTCCCATCTCTTAACTGTTCCAAAAGGCTCATAATCTTGGGGGAGCCTCACCACAACATGCATCAATTCGTTGTGAAGTTCGTTATTAGTCATTTTTTCTTTTGTATATTTCTATCTGAAATATTGTAAAGTTTAAAATGATTAAATGAAAATTAAATGTAGGGTTATCTTTAAATTTTATATATTCAAATTTGTCATACCTGTCTAAATTAATAATCAATTCAAAGAAGGACATTCCATCTCTCCATTCTCTCAACTTGTGAAACAGAAAGATTTCATATCTTAAATTGAAGGGAAGTTTACCCCAAAACCAAAAAGGAAATCTCACTTTCCAAGCACTTTCTAATTGTTTATCTTTACTCACCCAGATATACTCCTTTCTCTCTTTTTTAAAAGTATTTTCAATATTTTGTTAGCTTATAGCTCAACTGTTTTAGTCTTTCTGCTATGTATTGCAGGGACTTACTTGTAAGAAATACCAGAGGATTGTATACCTCTTTAATAACAGGGTAATACCATTGTGCATGCAGTTTATTCAAAGCTTTTCTGCGGGCGGTTAGATTTTCGTCTAACTCTTTATCTCTAATCTCTCTATTATTTTTTTCTTCATCTGTTTCAATCTCATGATGAGTTAAACGGGAGCTCACTACTTTGCCTCCTACCAAGATTACTTCGTAATCTAAGGTCAAGTATTTGTCTTGAATCAATTCAAAAGTATACAGATTGATAGTGGTAGTAACATTAGAAGGTTTGAAAACCAAATCATAACCTTCATCAAATTCAGAATACAATGCATTCATTTTTTTATCAAGCTGCTTTTCTCTATAATCCCAGTAAACAGTTTCCAGCCAAGACAAGTCCTGCTTGAACCTGGGCCATGGCTCTCTTTTTACTTTCTTACCATTAGGGACCCTTTGCTCATGCCACAGTTGGCCATCTTCTGTGATTTTGTACATGGCCATGCTGCAATCCAAATCTTTGGTTTGAAAATCATTAGGAAATTCTGCATTTCTTTCTTTCAAGAAGCTATCCACTTCTGGAGGATATTCCAGTTTAAGTTTTTCAATAATTACTGTGTCAAATAGTCCCATAATTTATTTATTCTTAAACATCATATAGCAGAATATGAAGAAGCTCAAGCATAAAAATACAGAAGCCACATCTGCAAATTCAATCACACTATTCATTTAAGCTGTCTGCCAATCAACTTATCATTATATAATATGGCATCTGCCATGTCTAACACCCCATCCACCCAATCAGTGGGGGGATGGTAGTACATGCACAAAGTTCCAAATTTCTCTTTGGCTTGAGTAAATTCAATTTGCGGATATTTGTCAGATAAATGCTGATTATTATCAATCCTGGATTGAATTAGTTGACATGCTTTGTAGATCACATCAAACCATTCATCAGGACATTCAATGCCCCAGCACATGCATGTTTGCATTTTGTCCAGGTCTTTCTGACGAAAGAGCTTGGGAAAATCGTTATACAGTTTGTTTTCTAGTTCTTGCTTCATCAATAATATCACTCAAGTATCTTTCAGCAGCTTCTTGAGTATAAAATGTATCCATGATCTGAAGACCGTTCTTTAGATCAATAACATTAAAACTAGGTACTTTATTTGTATATGGGTTGTCTGAATCTGTATCATAAGTTTTAGTTATTGCATATCTCATACAGTTTGTTTTCTAGCTCTTGTTTCATCCTTGTAACTCCACCCCCACATCAAGTTAAACCAGCTATATTCTTTTTCACTTAATGCTTTATTCCAGCCCAAACGCTTTCTGGCATGGCCAATAAACCATTTCTTAAACTTTTTCTCTTGCTGCATATCCCATTGTTTCTTTTGAAACCAGGTTTTGTCCAATACAAACTCTGCAGTATATTTCTCTCCAATAGTAGAGAACATTTTCTTCACAGCTTCTAATATAAATTTATCTACTTTGTTCTTGGGGTCTATGCTCATTTATGATTATAATGTTTAATAAGATGGTCAATATGCTCTATGATAGGATCAAGCTCCAATTGAGAATCTGAAGAACATTCATGGTAATAATTACTTAGAGAAAGTTTAATTGTTTTCAATTGTTCCAAAGTAAACCAAACATCTACTAAATCACTCATATATTCTTTCTTATAATATAAATGAGAAATGCAGTTATGCAAGCAACAAATCCTAGCAGGATAAATACGCTCAAATTAAACTCTGTACCAATTAATAGCTTACAATTTGGACACACAATTATGTTTCTTAGTATTACCTAGGGTAGTGGTCTGCTTAATATCTTTGGCATGCACAGGATTATGCTCTTGCCAACTGTATGGTTTGTATTCAAAAGGCTGTTCTGTAGGAGTGTCTGGATAATTATTAACAAATTCCAGATCTCCTTCTGGGTTATATTGCAATCCAAGTAAGAAAGCCTTTATTTGAGGCAACACCTCATCTAAAGTTTCTGCTACAAACTCATGGGTAATTTTACTCTGAACCAAGTTATTAGTTTCAGCAGATTGCAATTCACCATAAGGTAAATGCTCTCCTGTTAATGTAAATTTAACTGCCATCTAGCTCACTTCTTCTTTTTCTTCTTCTTATCTACTGAAGTAAGCTCAAATTGACCATTAACTGCATTAGAAAGAACATAGTTAATACCAATGTTAAAAAGCTCATCGTTTGTAGCAACTTTGCGTCCCAGTTCTGTGATCTCATCCATGAATTTATCTGGACCGGTAAAGTCAGCTTGATAATACTTAGCAGGCTTGAATGGACCAATTTTAATTTCTGGCAACGTCTTAGTATTTTTCATGTTTATATTATAAGTGAAATAGAAAATTGTTCAACTATAAAAGGGAGGTTCGGAGGGATTTAAACCCTATCAGTCAGAACCACAATCTGAAGTGCTGTCATTACACCACGAACCTCATAAAAATCAAGAGCGGAGGAACGATTAGAAACTTAGGTCTTCGCCTTCCCGGCTATGTGCCTGGCGCGCAAGAGGTCTAATCTATTCAGTCACAGCTACAGTGCCTGCCTCCTGCTCCCGTTCAGAGAAGCCCTTATACTTAGTTACCACATTAGTACCCCAATCAAAGTCTTCAACAATGATGTCTCCTTTGAAATCATATCCACATCCTCTTAAAAATAAGCTGAACTGTCTGAATATTTCATCTAGGCTATCTGCTTGAAACTTCATGGTAAGTTTGGGTTCAGATATTTCTACACTGCCAACCTTGCTGGATGCTCCTGCATTACCATACTGCCATTCAAATTTAAACTTGTTCATTACAATGCCTCAACATGTCTTCTGCAATCACTTTAATAATCTGACAATCATCATCCTCACTACCCACAGCATCAGTACTGCGTTGAGCCAATTCAATGATGCGTCTCAAGTTATAAGCAAAGTCGTGCTTGTTCATGTCAATACCTCCATGCTATCTTTACTGTTTAACAATTCTACTATGGCAGAGACATACCCAGCTAAGTCCTTGCCGTTGTCTTTCCATATGCTAAACAATTCATGATTAATGTCTGAGGAACTGATGCCACAGCCTTCCGGTAGCATGCCACTCCTTTCAATACTATGGGCTGCTGCTGACCGGCAATTGACTCGGATTTGCAATGGCAGAGCATTCATCATGTTGGCCCATTTCTCCCAATCTTTAACAAATGTATCTTTATGTTTTTTCATCATGCCTATATTATGCAGGAACTATATTATTTAGCAAGCTTAAAACCCATCTTGCGCTGAAAATCTCTCTCTTCAAAGTCTGCTTTGGCTTGATAGTAAGCATTTAGAGCCTTTTCACCTTGAACATCTCTGAAAGTATCTACCCATCCTAGATCGTCTCCCATCCAGGTAGAGTATTCATATACACATCCTTTGAGGTGCTTACCTTTAAATTTTTTCTTTTGATACATCTCAGGCATCATACAACAATTATGCAGGAATATAGAAATCAGTCAAGTTTTATTTTCTATTAAATTCTTACGAAGCAATCTGATATAATCTCTTACAGTGAGAAGAGCTCTCATTTGAGGTATGGTGAGATTATGGCCTTTCTCTAGCAGATCACTCAATTTAGTATCTGCTTCAATTAAAAGCTCGTTATTATTTGTATTCATTAAGGTTTAATAGGCTTAGGAATATTACTATCTTTTTCACGCCATGCATAACCATCCCATTGCTCAAAGAGATCACTATATGCTTTGCCACCTGAGTCTATGGCTGTGCGAATTTCAGCCATTTGCTGCTGGCCTCTGCGCCAGTAACGATGATCATCAGAATATTGATAACTCCAGTCATGATGCTCGAGCATATCATAAAACTCACTTAGAGTAGGAAGTTTGTATTCTGTGCTTTCCATATTAATCAACCTCCACAAGATCAAAACTCTTGAGGGTAACTGCTTTGGTAAAAGGATGCTTGAGAAAGGCTTTTGCATCAGTGAGTTTATTAAAAACAAATTGCTGATCCCGCTTGCCATTGCTCAAATTGGTGCCCCCTCCAACATTGCGTCCGTTAAACTTCTCTTTGCACAAAGTTTCTAATTGCGTTTCTGAATCGGTATACTTGTGCTGAGCATTCATGTACACCAACAGACTGTACTCTTTGTTCGTTTGTTTTTTCATCATGCCAATATTATGGCTGAATCTGAGAATAGGTCAACTACTTTTTAGCTAACCACGTTAGTAGGTGTTTTTATTAGCTCTGGAGAATACTGCAGAGGAACTGCTATAACTGATTCATTCTTAGCACTCTCTAGCTTGGCTGTTCTTTCTCTGAGCTCACTAGAAGAATATATGTGACGACGCTTATGATAATGTAGTTCTATACCATTGTCAATGCAATATTGCTTGCCTGTAAAGTCTCTGTTCTCATATTCTTCACTCAAGAAGCGCACATGAATTGTTTGAGTCATTAATAGCTGTAACAGATCAAACTCTGTACTGTACACTAGAATCTCATCCACATACTTGCACGCTTGAAGCTGAACATATCTCTCATAGATGCTCTGCACGGGCTTGTTCTTGATACCAGGTCTATCTATTGTTGGGTCAACCTGCAATGCTACTTTGAGATAATCACACAGCTCTCGTTCCATGCGAAGCATAGTAACATGACCAGCATGCAACAAATCAAAAGATGAGCAATTGAAACCTATTTTCATTAATCTAAATTCTTTATCTTACAGGTTTTAGCGTATGCTCCTGTTGCTTCAAATATGGCTTGGTGAGAACGGTAATTTAAGTTACCGAATCCTACTTGACATTTATAATCATCCAAGTCTGCTACAAGTTCAGAAGGAAGCTTTTTGCGTTTGTCAAGCTTTTCATACACAATATCATATATAACAACCATTTTCACCTTGTAAGTATACAACATTTTTAATAATAATCAATATTGATTTGTATTTTATTTCCTTTATTATACTCAAAAATGATTAACAAATACATTTTTAAATGTTTTTTTGGTATTTTAACGATAGCCATGTTGTTCATATCTTTTAGAGCTATTATTCATTTAGCATTTATTTCAGGGTTTAGATACTGGTAATACATATAAATCTGCATTTCTATAATAAATAGTTAAATGCAGTATGAATACTTTATAGTTAATAAAGCAGTATTACCACCTGCATCTGCATTTAGTACTTCTACCCCTCTAAGTGCTTCATACAAAGATTTTTTCTATGGCTCATCTTTTGATGGTTATATTTCAGCCAACCTTGACTCCATGCTAAACATAATAGATTATTATTCTTTAACACAAAAAATAAAAGATATTTTCAACTATCAATCTAAAGATAATAGCAAAGGGCTTGTTATTTCTTTAAGCGGTAGATATGTTGTGGACAATAGCGGGAGATTTATTGAAAACCAAACTCCAAGCGTAATTTATACTTTAAACTACAGATGAACATTTACAGCACATTACAAAACTTTTTACAGAGAAGCATACCTTCTCAAGCAGATTTTGAAAATTTAGTTACTCTGCTTAATAATAAAATAATAGGTCAAGTTTTTTCTGTTGAAACAAATTTTTCTTTCTCTGAAAATGATACAAATTATATTTTAATAGGAGATGAATTTACCAATATTAGTGATTATCCAATATTGTTTAAGAAAACTTTTTCTAAAAATAATGGCTGTCTAAATGGAAATAATTTTTATCAGTTTAGCTTAAATTCTAAACTTTCTGGTAATTTTATTTATGGTGGGCAGAAAAGTGTCACTTGTTATGCAGAAAATTTAAGCACAGGAAATGTATTTGGTGTTTCTTTTGAATCTCCTTTTTCTTTTAATTTTTCATTAAATGCTTTGTCAGGTGTAGCTGGGTTTCAAAGTAAGAACAAAAATTTTAATGTAGCAGCATATGTTCAATCATTAAGTGAAAATACTGCTTATAATTACAATACTTTCTATAATTTTACTCTTTCCAATCAAAACACATTTAAATTTACAACAAATTTTACAGATAGTACAAGTTTTAACACAACAATAAATTTAATTTCTTCTTATTCTGATTTTTATAACTATGAACCTGTATTAGTTTTTGATTTTAAAAATGTTACTAATTTTAAAACAATAAGCTCAAGCCTCATGGCTGTTTGTAAATATTCTAAAGATTCATCTTTTATTTCTGCAAATTCTTTTCAATTATCTGCTGTAAGTGGGTTTGATGTTCCAGCAACCAATACTGCCAATTTTACCGGTGTTTATGTACCTGATAGTTACGCCTGGTACCCTGTTTACAGTAAAATAATAGATACAAAAGTAATAGTTTTTATAGATTATTTTTATCCACTTACAGATGAGACATACATAAAGTTTTCTTTCTTAAATTATAAGCCTCAATTTTTATCTTCTTCTTTAACTGCTACTAGTGCCTTTACGTTAAATAATTTTGTATCACCCTACACTTCCATGAACAATTATATTTCTAGTTTTTTTAATCAACCCAGTGGTTCTAATGTTTTAGGTTTCTCGGGTGTAAATATTTGGACAAATTCATTTTTAAATGACTTTGTTAAAAGCATGGAAGACACAGATCCATACCTAGGGAAAGCGGGGTTTTTATTTTTTACTGAGTAAATTATGAGCGTTTTTAATGTATTACCTGGTTTTGATGATGTGGTAAAAGGTGCCACAGACATGTGCAAAATTAAAGAGTTCTATCAATATGGCTTTAAATTTAAAAAAGAAGTTGTAGGTGCTACTATTACTAGAGATGTGTGGCCGGGTTGGGGTCAAACCACATATGTAATAAACCCTCCTTTGTTTAATTTTACTAATCCTGCAAGCTATCAAGAATGTCAACATGCTCCACAGCCAGAAGGTATACAAATTTTTACCCCTGGTCTTACACAACCAGAACCCATAATTTCTTCTTGTTGTAATAACTCGTATGCACTTTATTGCTGTGTAGAATTTGAAAATATAGCTAATAATTTTAAACCATGGCTAACAGCTGTTAATAATATTATGTTGCAGTACACGCCTGTTAATACAGGTGACCCAGTATTTGGTAAGGGAGGAAGTGAAGATTTTTGTAAACAATTAAGAGATAAATTTACAAATAGCTGTCAAGCAGTAGATAAAGCTATTGATTTGATAAATGAAAAAAATGATTGTCCAGATGTAAATCCTGAATGTATATTAAAAAAAACCAATAATAACCATAGAAAAGCAGTTTTAAATTACTTAAATTCTGTTTTTCCTCCTTGGCAAAAAATAAGAGATGCTATTACAAAAGTAACAAATGAATATACAGGCATTCTTACTGGAAACTATCCACCATGGTATGTTGGTTGTTTTTGTTGTGATTGCCATAAGAGTGAAAGCTATTATACACAACGTCCTGGCAGTACAGCTTATTTTGAAGTTATAACTGCTCCTATAATAAATTATTCAGGAGCTGCTTCATGTGATAACATTACAATTCCAGATGGTAGCGTTCTGCCAGGCCCTGCTGCTTCAGAACCATATAGCCCTTTGCAGATTGATTTGTTAAGCGGGCCTTGCAAATCTGTTAAACCAGACGAAAGTTTTAATACAACTATGTCTTGTAAAGTGTATCTAAAAGGCATATGTCCCAATGGTGCACCAGTGGTACTACAAGGCAATGTAAATTGTCCAGAAAACTACGAAAAACATTATGATGCTTCAATAGACCTAACAAACTGCTGCCCTGTCACTCCTACACCCACCCCCACTCCCACTCCCACTCCTACTCCTACACCTACACCTACTCCAACTGTTTGTGATTGCAGTGAGGGTGGTTGTTATCAGCAGTGCATTGATGCAAATTATCTTCCTTTTCCACAGCCTTGTCCAAATGGTTGCACAGTCCAATTGGGAGGAATAGGAAGCTGCTGCTGCTACTGGTGCGCAGATACACCTCAAGATTGTGCCAATCCTCCATATGGTGGAACTCCTTGTTTGTAAAAATAAGTAATTTTTATGAATATAACCAAAGAGAATTTATATCTATCTAAGATTTTTTTAGAGTTAATACAAAATCATGATTCATTTAAGACTGCAGTTCAATCTGTATTTCCTATCATTTATGCAGATGTAGAATCTTATAAAACCAACCCCAATTGTTCTTGTAAAAATAAGATAGAAGCATTTGTTAATTCAAACAGAGACACCGCTCATGCATTTTTAGATAAATGGTACAATGAAAATCTGGCTCTCAAAATAAATTTAGCTGAAATAATATCCAAATACATAGTCACCAATGTGTCAGGCAAAATTTATAGAATACCTAAAACTGATGAAGCTTTTGCTGATTTGCAGAAGAAGATGACAGAAGAGAGATGGGCATTCAGAGCATTCAATATTATTGCTGAAAATGACAGTTTTGCCATTTATTTCTTATGATACAAGCAGTTGCAGTTTTCTTAATACTATCTCTTTCAGTTTCTCTAATGTACAGTTTTAGTGAAATATTCATGCCTGTTAGAAATTTTATAGCTAAAATTCCTTATTTGCGCAAACCATTGCTTTGTCCTGAATGCAGTAGTTTCTGGATGGGCGTTCTTACATCTTTGTTCTTCAATCCATATGCAGACATGTTTGGCAGCATAATTTCCACAGCATTTGCAGGGTTAACCACACATTTGTTTGCTGTTTTTTTGTACAAAATTTATTCAAAATTGAGTTAAAAATAAGCGGTTTTTTAACGTAGAACCGCAAACTACGATGATGAACTGGTTGCTTCAGGGGAACCAGCTTACCCTTTTGAGCCTAGGATTGGTCGCGTTGCATGGATACCATGACTGCACCATCTGTACTCAATATCTTTGACCTAAATTGTTCATATAATATAAAGGAACTCTGAAAATAAGCAAGCTTATTTTAACAAATTTTGTACCAATTCAGACCAATCTACACTGGTTTTACCAGTCTCTAGAAGTTCTAGCTCTTCTTCAGATAGCTTGCGTTTTTTATCTTGTTTTGATTCTTTTTTGTTCATCATGCTTATATTTTAATTGCATCTTAAAATACATCCACCTGTTAATTAAATATTTTTATGTTCAATGATATTTTAAATGAATATCTACAAAAATACAATGCAACTCTTGTAGTAGGCATAATGTATGAACAATTTGAAATTGCAGAAAAAAATGGAATATATTATGTATTTGAGCAAGGCAAATTGGTTAACAGAGCCAACACCTTGCAACAAGCCAAAGAGCTCATTCATACAATTAATAGTGGGTGTTAAATCTTTAAAAAGTCTGAAATAATGCTAAAAGAAGTTAAGAGCAATAACCCCAATGCTGTTATAAAAATTTCCATTAAATATATTATTTAAATAATATTTTTTATCAATCTTCTTCTTTTTTAAATATGTGCTCATGGTAAAAGTATGGTTCAATGCCACTCTTTTTAAAAGTAAATTTTGCCTGTTTAAATAGTTTAGTTTGCTTCATACAAAAATAAGCTGCAGCTTTTTCAGCAGATTTTATACTATTAGCCTTAAAAACTTTATATAATTCTGAATATGTTTTTATATTCCATTCACACAAAGGATCCTGAACCATGATAAAAACCCTATAATATACAGGCAATGACCTGGAGACTATGTTAATTTTTGCCATAACAACAGTATAATACTTCTGGCCTTACTGAACAGGGCACAAAATCTATGTCAATAGTACAGTCAGAATTGAAAGTTTTAAAACTGCCATGGAATGTTACATTGGGTGATTCTTTTAAGAAATCTACTTCCAATTTAGCAAACTTCTCTTTGTAAAAAATGTCCATTACAATTTGCTGTTGTGTTTTTTGTTTTGCAGGTTGATCAAACTGCTTGAGCAATTCTGCAAAATTATTGGGACCAACAGAATACACTATTTTACCAGAATTGGTAAACATCTGACTGTTTAATATATTTTGAAAAATTTTGAAAATATTAGACATAAATTTATGAAACATATACCAGCCAGGAAAGATAGTATAACAGGAATCAAGAAAACATGCAACTCATTTGCAAATGATTTAAAAAACAAATGAAACCAATGCTTCATGTTATTTCCACTCCAGAGCTTGACTAATGTTAGGAAAATGTACCATAAAATCATTTTTAATGGATTGGGCAATCATTCTGTGTTCTTTCTGAGTATTAGATTCAGACCTGAGATCTATGTAATGAATCCAACTGCGCAAATTGCCTTTCATGTAAAGTGTTGTGGTTGTGGTTAAAGGCAATATCATTCTGGCTATTTCTTTTGCTACTCCAAGTTTTAACAATGCATTATACACACTCTTACATTCATTCAAAAGCGTTGTAATTATAAATGTTGCATACCTTCCATCTTTGCTTTCCATATCAACCAATTGCTCACCTACTTGACGGTTTTTTTCACCTTGAAGTCTTAATTCTATGTCTTCAAAAGAAGTTGCTGCACTGTATCTCTGACTGAATTCTTGAAAAGAAAAGCTTCTGTGCCTTAAAATTTGTGCTGCAATGGCCCTGCTAGTAACAATTTCATATGTCATATCCACCATCTCAAATGGTGACCAGTGTTTGTGCTTGATAAGAAAAGACAGCAATTTAGGAGCAGTTTCACTATTAAATTGATTGTTAGGATTGCTTACCCGGGCAATGTAAGCCACCAATTGTTCTGGTTCTTGAATACCAGATACCACAGGATGGGTGATGCTTACCAGTTTTATTTGCATTTTAGTCTTTAAAAATTGGTTTGTTCATCCATTTTTTAGCATAAGCACATTCATTGTTTTTTTCTCGTTCTTTCACAAATTCCATCATGCGTTTCAATGTTTTCTCAAGACCATTGATATCACCAGAGTAATGCTGATTGTGCAACTGTTTTAAATAATGTTTAAAAAATTCTATGGAATAATAATTCATTCAATGGCCTTCTATCTCACTGGTTTGTTTCTTTATTTCATTATATTCTAAATGTTGATTGGAATCAATTATAAAATCTAAAAATAAATCATACAATTCATTTAATTGAGCATTGTTACGAATTAAATGTTTGGTTGAATCATTCAACTTTATAAGATATTCATTAAAAATAATGCTGTATCTGGCTATAAACAATTTATTTGATGTTTCTGATGCAGAATTTAATGTTGTTGAATGCATTATAAGCTTTAAGAATAACTATTAATGGAACAAAGATAAAAAAAATTATTAAAATCTCTAAAAACTTCCTCACCAAAATATTTACACATCAAAGCCTTCATCTTGCAAAATATTAATTGCTCCATCTTCTGCAATGTTAATAGCATCTTGATAATCACCTTCTTGGATGCATTCCACAATGGCCATCATTTCATCAGCCACAATGGCAGTGTCAGACAGATCTGTGATGTTCAAAGGCACATGCTTATTAAGCTGGCAGTTAATGAGCCACCGGGCAATTTCATTAGTATCAATGCCAGCTTTTACATATTCTGCTAATTTATCTGAAGTTATGTTTTTCATGACAATAGTTTAATAATTTCTTCAATTTCTGGCTTCATGGCAATAAAATTTTTATTTGTTATAGTTTCACCTTGTATTAGTTTCAAATAGTTAGAAATAATTTCTACCTGCCTGCTGGTAAGATTAAAAGTTATAGTCATAAAAAAAATTCGCAGTTTCCCCCTTCTTATGAAGCCCAAATTTACTGTATCGTGTTTGTTGGCCTACTTCAGCCCAGCGCATAGCTTTGGCACGCCAGCTAAGAACTTTTGTCTTGTTATTAGGATTACTGCTGAGCCTATACTCTTGAGCATGATTATCTGCATAGTGACCACAGAAGCCTCCTGGATAAAACTCTTGGGGCTTGCGAATGCATTCTGCATCAAGCTCTCGTATCTTAATGCGTCTGGGACTGATAATTTCAACAACCTCCCAAGCATCCCGGTCAGTATAGTGAAACTCTGTAACATGTTGACCTACAAAAGGTATTTCTTTGGGCAATGTATTCATTTTTGTTTTCATCATGCAATGATTATAATAGAAATTACAACCCAGTCAACTGGTTTTTAACAGTTCTTAGCAATTTTTTGCATTCCATAAGTTTGCAACCCCATTTATGACCTTGAGTGCCTCCTGTTTGTTTGCCCATGTCAAGCTTGATTTGCAAATGCATATGCAATTCTTTGAGCAGAGTATACAACAGAACAAGCTTGTTTTTATTCATAAAAAATAGGCCGGCAGAGCTGTTAAATTGTTGCTCTGCCGGCCCCCCATCTAATCTACAGGATTAGATCAGTTAGGCAGTAACCACCGCCTCAGAAGTCTTTGCCCGACGATTGCCAGAGGACTTGATGCCCTTCTGCTTGCCGTTGAGCGCCAGGATGCGAGCGGCCTGCTGGTCGCTCAAACCCTGCTTGTCACCGCGGCGCAGGTTCTTCAGAACCTCGCGGGACACGTAGTGACTAACAATCTCCTCCACAGTCGTACCGGCCTTGTTAGCCTTATTAGCCAGATACTCCTGATTAGTATTCCGGGTCTTGCCACTGACAATGCAGGTAAGCACCGGCGTCTTATTGGCCTTGGGGGCCGTGTTGTTGCTCTTCATACACATTATTATGCAGGCATTATGACTTGAGTCAACTTATTTTTTTCTTTATCCGTATAACTTATTCAGAGTCAATAGGATTCAGTTTATGATCATATTGATCAATGAATTCAATCATGCTTGTCTTGGCTTGTTTGAGATTGTCATAAACATCTGACTTGGAACTGTATACAGACATTTTTGCTCCACTAAAACTGCATTGAAATTTGCCTTGCTTGTTCTTTACTATGTACAGAAAGTAGGTTTTGTAATCTCTTAATACCCAAGATGTTTGTGTATCTTTTTGCCAATGATGCATTTGCACCATTTTTTCTCTCTTTTTACGAGTTACATATTTGTTTCTGGCTTTCTCTAGCCCCTGTTCCAACAATTGTTTGGCTCTATCATTCATACAAACCAACATTGTGCTTTGTAAGCACATTCTTTGTAGTCATAGTAATAGTACCTTATCTCTCCTGCATGAGTCATGTAAGGCTTGGCATTCATATATTCTTTCCATTTATCATAAAAATCTTTGCCATGATGCATTTCCACATCATTATCTGTAACATAGTTGAAGCTGGAATTGTTGCCATTGACTCCAGTATATTCATAAAGTCTGGGTTTGCAAAATTTCATACTAGGTTTTGTTAATGAACTGATTAAAATAGGTATAATCTTTGTTAAGAAGCATTTCAATGGGCGGACGTCCTCTGAAATACTTATTGGGCGCAGACATGAAACGATCAGTCTCTTCACCGTAGATAATTTTAATTGCATTCAATATTTTTTGCTGATCTTGATTCAAATGACTATAATCGTTGTTCATGTATAATATCTGTCCAGTTCATCTTCTGTGACATAATAAACTTTCTTGTTAAAATACCATTTTTCTTTCTTCTTATTTATGAAGTTATCATAAGATATCTCTCCAATAAGAGTCACATGATCACTCTTGTTCTGTGCATCATAATGGGCCAGCACTAATTTTTTGGGCATTTTTTTTGAATAAAGCTTGCTCATTTTCAATTCTTTCTTGTCTCTACCACAATAGGTTACAGTTTTTACTTGTGCCCCATCTTTGAAGTCAATGCCACCATCTCCTTGGGATTTGAGCAACATGTTAACTTTTAATCCATGCAATTTGCCATAAGCTATTTCACCTGCTGTGCCTATGCAAATGGATTGTATGGAATAATTGCATTTTAATTTCCAACGAGAAGCAGGGTTTGTTGCTGCATCTTGCATAACTTTATGAGCAAATTCATATATTTTTTGCTTTTCTTCAGCAGTCAAAGGAATCTGTTTCATTAATATGTAGTTCTCCAAATTTTTACTTTTGCATTTGGATCTTGGCTGCCATCACAACTGTCCATCTGATTGTATTTGGTAGGAAAATCTTGTGCATCTTCATGCATGCCTGGTCTTGGAAAAAAACCTGAGTGATTGTTCTCACTTACACTGGCACATGAACACAGTGCCAAAGGCAATAGCCATATTAATTTGTTCATATTATTATGTTATAAACTTTTTTTAAAAAGTTCCATAAAAAAAGTTGAAATGCATCATAATTAAGTTATTATATTGATTATGCCAAACGAATTACCTGAAGCCAAAGATTTAACTGCCAAACAACTGCCATGTGGGGGATATGCCATTTATGGTACAGACTCCAAGAAAAATAGACTGCAAGTTGGATATGTAGGACCTGGATTGCCTGCTGATGTGTACTTGCAGGGTATTAAGATAGAAAAATAATTACTTCTTTTCTGAATCGTAAGAAAATCTGGCAACAATGCTGTTGGCACAATTTAAAACTGTGCTCACAACATGAACAGTAGTTTTGGGGTTTAAAACTATTATTGCTACAGCAAATCCTGCTAAAAACCTGTTCATTAACGCAACATATCCTCCTCAGTAATCCAGCGCCAATTGCCCCTGATTTCATCATATTTGGCAAACCCATGCACAATGGCTTGTGACTTGAGCTTTTGTAAATCTGCATCTGTTTTCATGAACAGCAAAGAGATTATGCAGACCATGATCATCATGAAAGTTTCAAAATTTAAAATGTACTTGTCCAAGAAGTTGTATAGATAAATCATATTTTCAATATATATGAAATTTTTAACTGTGCAACTATTTTAACCACACATAATTGGGATCCATGGCTTGAGTATCCAGATAGTCCCAAACTTTCCAATCTTTAGAACCATGGTGTGCTGCAAAAATATTATGAATAAATGCATCTAAATCATCAATATGCCACACATCATCCAGCAACTTTTTACCAGAAGTACGAGACTTATGAGCAACATGATCTGAATATGCATATGCAAATCCAGTAAATGGCGGGATCATGCAGCCCAGACCAACCAAATTGCCTAAAATTCTGGAGCATACTTCTTTGCCTCCCACAGAGTGCATGGTAACAATGGCCCCAGCTGGTTTGCCTAGCAAATGCTTCTTTCCTTCAATTTGAGTCATCTTCTCAAACAATTGTTGCATAGGAGAACCCCAAGAATCCCAATAAGTACCAGTGCAAAATATTAATGCATCTGAAGCTTTAATAGCCCGGCGTACCTTTATCCAATCAAAATGTGGAGAGAGGTGTATAATACGAATTTTAGTGCTCTCATCTTTGGTTAAAATGAGTTTCTTAACTTTCTGTATGAGGTTATTGGTATTACCAGTTCTCCCTCCCAGAGATCCATTGAGAATGGTAAAAGTCATAAAATGATTATATTAGAATTTGCAAACAAGTCAACAAAATAAATTCAGAAGAAATTACAGAAAAATAACATCTTACCTCCTGCTGGATTCAAACCAGCATCGTGCTCAGATCTAGAGCACCCTTGGCAGGGCAGTGAGTATAAATCACTTGTTTTATCATTAAACTAAGGAGGTAATAATCCCTGAAAGGGTTATCGTATTCGCTTGGATCTGGTTCTCTTGCCAGATTGATTAAAAAAATAAATTGCCCCAATGGAACTTGTCACAAACACAATTAAGAAAGCCACTGTGATCATGACTTATTAGCAATATTATTGACAAATGCAGTTAGTTTGGTAAAATCATCTTCCAGAGATTGGAGCCTGAGCTCCAATGATGCAATTTTTTCATCCCTGGCATCATAGTATACAGTAGTATTATCAGGGGTTGCTGGCATGTTGCCTGTGGTTACAAATTCCATGTTTTTATTATGCATGCACCATCAAAACAATCAACTTTAATCTTTATTTTTTGGTTTGTGAGGCACAGATTTGGGCAAGAGTTTATTGAACTGATTTAAAACATCATGATAATATTTGCTATCTTTATGTTTATCAAGCTTTTCTAATAATTCTTTGCATTCTGAAAATGTTAGTCTATTAGTTTTTTTCTTGTTGCTCACAATAATATTTAATGTTTCAGAATAAATATTATTATGCCATATGGTGTAGACAATAGCAAGATGTTTGAAGCTTATAGAGCTAAGCATCAAAAACCCAAGCAAATTGTAACAGAATCTTTGGACCCTGTGGGTCAAGAAGATGATGATATTAACAATGATGGCAAAGTGGATGCAACTGATGCATATCTTAAGAAAAAAAGAGAAGCAATTGCCAAATCAATTGAAGATACAAAGAAAAAACAGTCTGAAGATGCTGAGAGCCAAGCAAAAGGAAAACACAGTGATGCTTTGTATATTTGGGATTATCTGTTGCACAAAAAGAATTATTCTCCTCAAGATGCCATGGAAATCGTTAACATGGCCAAAGCTGCATTCGAGCACATGCTTTAATTAAATTCTATCAAAACAATCACCTGCTAAAATTACAACATGTGTTGGAAATTGACTCAAATAATGCCCTGCAATGTGATGGCGGGTAAGATAGGCTTCTTTTTTGCTTTCACTTATGGATACAACAGATTCTCTGTCTTCAAAAATAGGACATGCAAACTTCATGCCATTGAGCCTGTCTCCATAATGAGCTGACAAGCTTTGCAAATGAGACTCAATTAATTTTTCTTTGTCAGTCATAAAATATAGAGCAAAAGAATGGAACTCTTGCCCTACATTAGCGTCACGGTTCGCTTATTTGCTGAAGTCGCCTAATTCTCTATTGAATGTATAGTCAGCAGGCTCTTCAACCAATGTTTGGTATACTTCTTCAGTAGCATCAGCCATGGCAGCAAAAGGAGAAGCTACTGCAAAAATGCCAAAATTGGCAATGGTTACAGCAGTTCCAATGGGCCTGACCAGCAGAACATCACCAAAAGCAGACCACCCTTGTTCCACAGTACAATCTTCATCACACTGTGTTGCAGCAGTATCGGCCAAACACAAACCCACCAGACCAACACTAATAAGTAGTGAAGCAATTAATTTATTCATATTATTAATATATATGCTTAAATTCTTTAATCCAAGCTTATTTTTAAAATAGAAACTGCATATTTTTTGTTTAAATAATATATCATGGCAGAAGACCCATTTTTTAAGTTTTTATCATCTGTTACTGATAAGATAAAAATAGAGAAAGAACACAAGACTTTGATGGAAAAAGTCAACAGTTCCAATGATTTAGAACCTGCTAATGATCCATTGCAAGCTGCCATTGATATCTTAAAAAAGAAAATAAATGAAGAGTCTGCAAGTGGCACAGAAGTTAAAGCAGAACAACAATTAACAATTGTTCCTGCATTGTCTGTAACTGAACAAGCAAAAACAATTGAACATGCAGATGTAACCAAAGAAAAAGATAATTTCTCAGATTTTGTATTTAAATTAAAAGACATTATCAGTGGCAAAAAGAGTCAATCATCAGAGCCAGTACCAGAAATAACATCAGAAGAATCAAATGAAAAAGTGGTTACCAAAGATGTTACAAATGAAAAAGAACAAGATAAAAATGAATATGTGGAAATTTTAGATCAACTCAGTGATGAGAAAGTAACTGATCAACAGCCAGAGAAAGTATCAGAGATTAAAAAGCTCATTGAACAGTATGCTGAGAAGTATTTTAAGAAAGCTGCCATCATGTCAGAGTATGCAGGAGGTGGGGGTACCAATGCAGTACAGTATGCCAATGGTGGTACAATGAACGGTGACTTGAATGTTAATGGCAATTATCTTTCTGGTGGGATCAACTTGTTGGATATATTTTCTGGTGGAGGAGGCGGTGATCCTGCAGTAAATGCAGTGGTATATGCTAACAGTGGCAATTGGGACAGCAATTATACTACTACCAATGCCAACAGTGCCAACTGGCAAACAGGATACAACAATGCCTTGTACACCATCAATGGCACTGCCAATCAAATAGTAGCCACACCTGCAGGTAGCAATACTGGTAACAATTCTGTAACACTGAGCTTGCCAACCAATTTAATTGTTCCCAACAATCTAACTGTGCAAGGCAACTTGACTGCTTTGGGTTCCAGCACATTTAAAAACACCATATTCACAACCACCAGTGCATTGAGTGTTTACAACACAGGACCTGGGCCTGCATTATTTGTGTATCAAGCAGCAGGTCCATATGATGTGGCCAGCTTCTATGATGGTGATGGCATTGAAGTGTTGCATGTGGGCAATGCTCAGCCTGGAGGCCGGGGATTTGTGGGCATCAATGAGAGTTTCCCTGGTGCTGAACTCACGGTGAATGGTGCTATCAGCAGTAACGGATACATAACAGTTTCAGGTGGCAACAGCAATCAATGGAACAGCAACTATACCACCACCAATACCAATAGTGCAGCATGGAGCAACTGGAGCACAGTTAGTGCCACCTATGCCTTGGGTTCACAGTATGTGAAATTGTCTGGTGATACCATGACAGGACCATTAAGCACCACAGTGTTGAGTGCCAGTGATGTGTATATACAGGGCACAACTCGCATTACTTCCAGAAATACTACCAACATATTCATTGGTGATGCTACCACCGGCAATAATAATGCCACCGGTAATCATAATTTTGTGTTTGGTGTAAGTGCTGGTAATGCATTAACTACCGGTAGTAACAATGTGTTCATGGGCAATTGTGCAGGCAGAATTAACACCACAGGCAATTTCAACAATTTCTTGGGACTATGTGCTGGCTTATGCAACATGACAGGCAGTGTCAACAATTTCTTTGGATACCGTGCTGGCGCTTACAACACCACAGGCAATAGCAACAATTTCTTGGGAAGATATGCTGGCTATAAAAACACCACAGGCGGTAACAACAATTTCTTGGGAAATGAAGCTGGCTTTTGCAACACCACAGGCTGTTACAACAATTTCTTGGGATGCAGAGCTGGCTTTAGTAACACCACAGGCTATGAAAATAATTTCTTGGGATTCCGTGCTGGCTTTAGCAACACCACAGGCAATAGCAACAATTTCTTTGGTCGTGATGTTGGTAGTAACAACATCACAGGCTATAGCAACAATTTCTTAGGATCATTTACTGGCTATTACAATTCCACAGGCAGTAACAACAATTTCTTGGGAAGACAAGCTGGCAAATACAACACCACAGGCAATGCCAACAATTTCTTGGGAAGAGATGCTGGCCGTTACAACACCACAGGCAGTTTTAACAATTTCTTAGGATACCGTGCTGGCTTTTTCAACACCACAGGTAATAGCAACAATTTCTTGGGATATGCTGCTGGCTACTGCAACACCACAGGTAGTTGTAACAATTTCTTCGGATATAAAGCTGGCTTTTGCAACACCACAGGTGGTTGCAACAATTTCTTTGGAACAAATGCTGGCTTTTGCAACACCACAGGCGGTAACAACAATTTCTTGGGAGCAGGTGCTGGCTGTAGCAACACCACAGGCATAGGTAATAATTTTCTAGGAAATAAAGCTGGTTACTACAATACCACAGGCGGTTACAACAATTTCTTGGGAGTCCAAGCTGGCAAATACAACACCACAGGCAATTACAACAATTTCTTGGGACAAAATGCTGGCTATTGCAACACCACAGGCAGTTACAACAATTTCTTGGGATACCGTGCTGGCCGTAACAACACCACAGGTGCTTACAATAATTTCTTGGGATACAGTGCTGGCCTTTGCAACACCACAGGTAGGTACAACAATTTCTTGGGACAATATGCTGGCTTTAGCAACACCACAGGCAGGTACAACAATTTCTTGGGAAATGGTGCTGGCTTTTGCAACACCACAGGTGCTTACAACAATTTCTTGGGACTCCGTGCTGGCCGTTACAACACCACAGGCGGTGACAACAATTTCTTGGGATATAGTGCTGGCCTTTACAACACCACAGGCAATAACAACAATTTCTTGGGAAGAAATGCTGGCTTTTGCAACACCACAGGTGGTTGCAACAATTTCTTTGGAACAAATGCTGGCTTTTGCAACACCACAGGCGGTAACAACAATTTCTTGGGAGCAGGTGCTGGCTTTTGCAACACCACAGGCGGTTACAACAATTTCTTGGGTGTTAAAGCTGGCTACAGTAACACCACAGGCTATAGCAACAATTTCTTAGGATCATTTACTGGCTATTGCAACACCACAGGTGCTTACAACAATTTCTTGGGAAATAATGCTGGCCGCAACAACACCACAGGCTTTAACAACAATTTCTTTGGAAGAGATGCTGGCCGTTACAACACCACAGGCAATGGCAACAATTTCTTGGGACAAAATGCTGGCTACTGCAACTGCACAGGCAATTACAACAATTTCTTTGGAAGAGAAGCTGGCTTTTCCAACACCACAGGCAATGGCAACAATTTCTTTGGATACCGTGCTGGCTTTTGTAACACCACAGGCGGTGGCAACAATTTCTTGGGATACCGTGCTGGCTATTGCATTGGCAAATATGGTGCAGCTAATAATAATACATTCATTGGCACAGGAGCTGGTACCGGCACATATGATGGCAATTACATTCCCACCAGTGTTTTTGTTAACAACAATTTTGCTGCAGGTTACCGAGCTGGGTTCAAATTAAAAGCCCATACCTACCACACTTATTATCACCGTGCCACTCAACACAACGTTTTCATTGGATTCAAAGCAGGGTACAATTCCACCACAGACAATAATTATGGTGCAGCAACAAATAATAATTTCTTGGGATACAAATCTGGCTATAGCAACACCACAGGCAGTTTCAACAATTTCTTGGGATACCGTGCTGGCTTTAGCAACACCACAGGCTGTAACAACAATTTCTTTGGATACCGTGCTGGCCTTTGCAACACCACAGGCAGTTACAACAATTTCTTGGGAAATGGTGCTGGCCTTTACAACACCACAGGCAGTAGCAACAATTTCTTTGGATGGAGTGCTGGCCGTTCCAATACCACAGGCAGTTACAACAATTTCTTGGGAAATGGTGCTGGCTTTAGCAACACCACAGGCGGTAACAACAATTTCTTGGGATACCGTGCTGGCATTTGCAACACCACAGGCAGGTACAACAATTTCTTGGGAAGGTGTGCAGGATGTACTAATACTATAGGTTCTAACAATATCATTATTGGTAATGCTGCCAATGTGGCTACTAACAGCTTATCGGGGGTGGTGGTGTTGGGTACAGGTACTGTGGCCACAGACAACTATCAATTGGTCATAGGGTCTGGCACTCCACCTTTGTCTGGGTTCATAAGAGGCAGTTTGCAATTGACTCACAGCCTTTCTGCATCAAACATTGCTCTGGGTGGTGCCAATGTAATTGTTCCTGCCACAACAACAGATAATGGACAATTCATGGTAATAAATATCAATGGATTGAACAAAGCCATCAGATTATGGGATTACACATAAAATGAAGATTTTAAATACACAAGATAATAGTTTTACTTTGCCTGTTTCCACTGCTGGAGGCACCAGCAATCAATGGAACAGCAACTATACCACCACCAATGCCAATTCAGCCACTTGGAGCAACTGGAGCACAGTTAGTGCCAATTATGCAACAGGTTCTCAGTATGTGAAATTGTCTGGAGATACCATGACAGGACCACTAAGCACACCTGCATTGAGTACTAATAACATATTTTTAGCAGGCAATACATTAATCACTGCTCCTTCTGCTGCTAACAATGTGTTCTTGGGCGATGCTTCCACAGGCAAAAATACAACCACAGGCACACACAACTTCATGTTTGGTGTTAGTGCTGGCAACAATAATTCCACAGGAAGTGACAATGCATTTGTAGGGTTTAATGCAGGCAGGGTAAATACCACTGGTAGCAGAAATGTTTTTATAGGCTCTAGAACTGGGTGTAAAAACACAACTGGCTCTAGCAATGTGTTCATTGGCAATGAAGCAGGCTGTCTCAATACCACAGGGTATGATAATGTTTCAATTGGACAAATAGCTGGCTGTGGTGCTACTGGTAGCATGAATGTAAACATTGGACAAATGGCAGGTGCTCTTAATTCTGGACTTTTTAATGTAATAATTGGCAGACAAGCAGGCATAAACACTTTTGGTAATGCTTCAAATAATGTTTTTATTGGTCATTTTGCTGGTAGAACTGGTACTAGCTCTACAAGAAATGTTATCATAGGGTCATATTCAGGAGGTTGCATTTGCTCTGGCTTTAGCAACACAATCATAGGCAACCGTTCAGGCTATTGTACCAATTTTGGACAAACCAACATATTTATTGGTAATTATGCAGGTTGTACCAACACCATTGGGTCCAACAACATCATCATGGGTCACAGAGCCAATACTGCTTCTAATAATTTATCTGGTTCTGTAGTCATAGGTCTTAGTGCAGCTGCTACTGTCTCCAATACATTGGTCATTGGTGCTGCTGTTGCCCCACTAACTGGCACATTATTTGGTAGTCTTGCTGTTACTTCAACAACACTGCCTGCTTTATGCACAATAAGTGGCAACAGTGATCAGTGGAACAGCAACTATACTACCACCAATACCAACAGTGCAGCATGGAGCAATTGGTCTACAGTAAGTGCCAATTATGCAACAGGTTCTCAGTATGTGAAATTGTCTGGTGATACTATGACAGGAGCATTGAGCACCCCTGCATTGAGCACAAACAACATATTTTTAGCAGGAAGAACCCTGGTCACTGCTCCTTCTGCTGCATTCAATGTGTTCATTGGTGATGCTTCCACAGGCAAAAATACAACCACAGGCACACACAATTTTGTATTTGGAAAATGTGCTGGCTGTAGCAACACCACAGGCTACAACAACAATTTCTTGGGACAAAATGCTGGCGCTCGCAACACCACAGGCAGTAACAACAATTTCTTTGGTATACTTGCTGGCTTTAGTAACACCACAGGATGTTATAACAATTTCCTTGGATTTCAAGCTGGTAGACTTAATACTACAGGCTGCAAAAACAATTTTATAGGAAGACAAGCCGGTCGAAGCAATACTTCAGGCTATGATAACAATTTCTTAGGAAATAAAACAGGTTATCGTAATACCACAGGCAGTAATAATAATTTCTTAGGATATAATGCTGGTTTTTGCAACACCATAGGCAATCACAACAATTTCTTTGGATTCCTAGCTGGCAACTACAATTATACAGGCAATTACAACAATTTTTTGGGAACTTGTGCTGGAATAAGAAATACTACAGGCAATGATAACAATTTTTTTGGACAAAAAACGGGTGTATTTAACACCTCAGGTAAATACAACAATTTCTTGGGATATCAAGCTGGCTATGCAAATTACACAGGTGCTGGCAATAATTTCATTGGATATGCAGCTGGCCGTTTAAACACCACAGGCAGTTGCAATAATTTCTTGGGATATGCTACTGGCCTCAACAACTCCACAGGCAAAAGAAACAACTTCTTAGGTTACAAAGCTGGTTTTAATAATAGTACAGGTTTTAACAATAATTTCATAGGCAATTGTGCAGGATGCGCTAATACTATTGGTTCTAATAACGTTATCATAGGCAATACAGCCAATGTGTCTACTGGCAGCTTGTCTGGTGTCATTGTTTTGGGCACTAATGCTTTAGCTACAGCTAGCAATCAATTAGTTATTGGCTCCAGCACATCGCCTCTTTCTGGTGTTTTATTTGGTAGTTTAAGTGCTTCAGGTATAGTAACATTGGCCAATTCTACTGCTAACCCAACATTACAAATTGCTGGATATGCCAATAAAGGTGGCACAGGTTACCATGATTTTGCATCAGTAACCAACACATATGGTTCTGCAGTTACACCCAACAAGTTTTTCCGTTTAAATTCTAATGGTGGTCTGGAAATAATTAACAGTACTTATTCAGCAAGTCTTCTGCAAATCACAGATGATGGTGCCATTAATGTGTATGGCACAGGTACAGCCAAAGTAGCAAACAATGATGCACTGAGCGGTTACATTGGTTTTGGTAATAATAACACTCAAATCTATGATGACGGAAACACCCATATTCATGCCAGAGGTTCAGGCAATGGCATGTGGATTAACACCAACAATGGTCAACTCAATCTCTTGACACAATCTCCTGTGAATGGAGGAGCAGTTGGAACAGGTGTTGCAATTGGTAGCAGCACACTGAATGGTTATGTGAGCATCAATTCAAGCAGAAATGCTGCTATTGCTCAACCTTATGGTTACTTGAATTCCAGTGGAGCAAGCACTACCACAGGCACAACTCCCAATCCTTACTCACTCACATGCTCTTCACGCATTCAGAGCCCAGAGTTCAATGCATCTTCTGATGAGAGATTAAAAGACAACATTGTGCCAATTACCCTAGAAGATGCTACTAATTTTGTTAAAGGTGTTTCTGCTGTTACTTTCAATTGGAAAGATGCAGAAAATCCTGGCAAAAAGAGTGGGTTTATTGCTCAACAAGTCATGAGAGCTGGTTTTGATCATTTGATTAGCATAGTAGGAAATGCCAATGTTCAAGAGCAGATTGATGCAGATGGCTTTGTGTCACCTGCCAGTGCTGCATTGGTCATGAATTATGATCAAGCCATTCCATATCATGGCACAGTAATCAAGAACTTGTTGGAGCGCATAGAGCAATTAGAAGCACAAATTAAAAAACTTAAATAATTAAGTGGTTTTAACGCACACCACAAAACGTATGCTAGGATATGGCTACCGAATCAGTTCACAATTACGGTAACTGCCACCCAACATTTAATGTGAACTATTATTAGTATAAATGGATATTATGGTAATGCTACTATAAATTTTAAAATATAAAAGAAAATTGTAACAAATGTTACTGATAATATTAAAATAAAAGCTCTGGAGTTCTGTAGTTTTAACCTGTACTCACATTTTTCCAGATACAACTTAGCAGCATTGTATTGAATTCTGTTCATTACCAGTGTCTTATGACGTTTGCTATGATAAATGCACATGTTATAAAATTTACTAACACTATGAGTGTTCTGAGAACCAAGCTTATATTAGCATCACGCACCTTGAGGTTGGGTATGTCAGGTTTTTCTGAATCTGATAATCCAACTCGGTGATCAATGGTGCGGGACCAAATTAACCATACTTTGGTAAAAAAACGCTTCATGTGCTAAATAATTATATGGTGCAAAAAATCAAAAGCCACTTGAGCAAAAGTTACAATTTAGTTTTTTGGATTCTTTTTGGGCCTGCTATGACTTGGACACTGTTTGGCGTTCATGAACTATACACTGTATATTTTGATCAGTTGACCATGCAGGATCACCTTCAATTTTTCCTGAGATTTTTCTTCCCCATATCAGTTGCAACACTTGTAACAGTGCTAGACAGAAGACAGCGGCAAAGGAGAAAGCAACTAACAGAAAACTTAAAAAAGTATCTGGAAGACTAGTTTTATGACTAGTCTTTGAATCTTTCATGTAAATAGAATACATAAAGAATTACTGCCACACAAATAAGAACAGTAGAAATACTCATTTTACAAAAGCTTTATTCCACATAAATTCAAATATCCAGCCAACAAAACTAATACCAAATTCCCAGAATGATTTGTGAAATGTACCATAAAATTTAGGAAGCAAATTAAATTTAACAGCATTTAGCACATAAAACCCCAAACCGTTACTAAAAACAATTTTAAAATAAGGCCTGCTTATAAAAACATTTTTCATTTTTTCCCATGATGCATAATCATCAGACTTGTATGCTCCAAACTTTATAATCATTTGCTATTAACCTCAGCAAGATAGTTCATACATTTATTGCCATTGTACCTGTCATAAAAAATTTCATCTAATACAATCATGGCTTCATCTGCACCAATGCCATGCTTTTTAAGTACTGCATTTAAATCAGCTTTTAAATTATCGTTTTCCTTCAATTTCATAACTCTGTCTCTAATATAAATACTATACATACAAAATCAATCCCAAAGGCAGTTAAAATAAATAGCAAACAACTTCAGACCTCTTTTCTGTCTTTTCATGCCCAGTCTATATTCTCTTTCTCCTACAGTACCATCTATTGAATCAAAATCTATCTGCCACTGAAAAGCAAATATGATGTCGTCCAATATGGCTCTCCATTCATCTTCTGTGAATGAAGCAGGTTCTTCACCTTCTACAAATACCTCATCTTGTGCGAGCTCAATTAAATTGCCAAATCTATCTTCTCTATGCCATTTGAGACTAGTGCCATGAAATTTATCTCTCATGGCTTTGAGCACAGGAATAGATTTTCTAGCAATATACCAAGCTGCATTCCATTTATCTAAATCATCATAACCTCTAAACAATCGTTGCAAAGCATATTTGCACTTGTAATACAAACCAGAAGTACATTTGTAATACCATTTCCAAAAAAAGAAGTAACTTGCTTCAATGTATTTGTTCTTAGAAAACACAGATTCACTATACCACTTGCCCATGATTCTTTTCACTTGTAATTGTATTTCTTGCTCACTTTTCATACTCTCTTCAAAGTAAAAGAACCATCTTTATTAAGAGACCATTTAATATGGTCTCCTGCTTTCCATTTAATCTTGTTCAAAAGCTTTTCTGGTAATAGAATATAATATTCACCAGTCATTTCATTCTGTTCAACTTTGAGTGTGAATGTGGTATTAGATGCCATGCCAGCGGTATGTCCAGCTTACTATCTTGTTGCATGCAGCTTGAATTAATAATTTTGAAAAGAAAACTGCAGGGTTGTAAATTTCTTTGATCACAGGATAATACCATTGAGAAGTGAATTTTCTCCTGGCTTCAAAAGAAGCACCCATCTTGGCTTTGAAAGCTTCATCATCTGCTTTGCGCTTCTTAGCTACCGCTTCAGATTCAAGCTCTGCCTTGAGCAATTTAACCTTTGTCACTTTGCCTTCAGAAGCTGTAAATTCATATTCTGCTTCCAAATAACGCCCAGCAATTTCACGGTACATGTAAGCATCAAAAGTGTCTGTAAGCTTAACTTTGGTTTGAACTGCTTTTCTTTCATCCACAAAATTCAATTCACTATTATTTTTGTAACTGCCGAATTTAACATGGTGATAAAGTCTCTCCAAGAAGCTTCTGTTGTCAATAAATGACTTCCACACAGGTTCATAAGGCATTTTCTTGCCTGTGGGCACATGCTCTGTCAAATAAATCTGGCCACTGTCTTTGATAGTATAAGTGGACAGAGTGTTGTCCAAATCTTTGGTTTGAAAATCTGTTGGCAATGCAGCTGCATTGGCTTTTAAAAAAGCATTAATTTCTGCAGGTAGTTTAGGCAGTTTCAAGCCTTCTATAATAACATTATCAAACATTCCCATAGAAATATATTATATGAAGCTATGCAAATTTCAACTGGATAATAAATGGCTCCAAGATGATGCATCAGAAACAATGGACTGCATCTTAAGCTCTTTGCACAAGTTTAAAAAGGCTTCAAAATTAGCATTTGGAACTTTGCTATCCAATTGCTCTTTATAAACTGCTTCTTCTTCTGGGTGCACTTTCAAACCATGTTTTAAATCCACCATTTCTAAATTGTACTTCAAAGTTTTTTTATGTTCTTCAGTTAATTTATGATGTTCTTGTTCAAAATGTTCAGTTAACTTTTTGGCTTTAACTTTGCCATAGCCAGGTATGCCTTTGATATTATCAGCTGCATCTCCTATGATGCTCTTGTAAAGCAGGAATCTATTTTTGCTAACTGCATAATGTTGCTCAAAATTTTCCAATGTAACCAATATTTTTTTTACTGGTGAATACAATTGTGTATCTTCACTTACCAACTGAGCCATATCATTGTCAGTTGATACTACAGTTTTGTGGCCTTGCAATGCATTGCACAAGTATGCAATCACATCATCTGCTTCTAAAATGCCTGGAAACATGTTGATAATGCCCAAGTGTGCAGTTAATTGTTCTATGGTATCTTCTGATTCATGCACACTCTGCCACAAACTTTTGTCTCGGTTTTGCTTATACTCTGCATCTTGTCTACGATAATTCTTCACACCATGTATCAATCTTTTATCAGAAACTGAGTAACATGCATCAGGTTTAAATTCATTTAAATATTTTCTGATGCTTCTGAGATAGGTGAGAATTAAAATATCAGCTGGGGCTTGCTGGGTGACATGCCATGTGCGGTACAGCAAATTAGTAGCATCAATGATGAGATACTTCATATTCCTTGATCATACGCTTGATGGCTTTGTCTTTGGCTTTTAATTCTACTTCCCAGATGACTGGTCGACCATGGTCAACAGGCAAAGATTTAGCATAATCTGCATGCTTTCTGGTGCCCTTGATGCCTTCTGAGTAATGAAATATGGGCATATAGCTGCCCCAAGTATCATAAGCTGTATCAAAAGCTTGTTGATGAGACAAACCATCTGAAAGCATTTCATGGTGCAAGTTATCATAGGTAATGGGTATGCCCAATCTATTATGAAAATAATGTACCAAGTTTTTAATGCTCCATACACCTGATTTGTTATCATTATTTTCAAATACAAGCCTTTTGGTAACACATGCAGGGCATTGAGATAATGATTTTTTTACTGCATTAAAAATAATTTCAGGGTCTCCATCTTTGCGAATATGAATGTTCAGAGGAGCTTCATAAGATTCTTGCAGCCCCAACAATTCAAATACCAAGGCATGAGCAATTAAATCTCTTATGCTGTTGGCAATTACTCTGGGATTTTCAGAAGTTAAACTAATAAACTCAGAAGGATGGGCAGAGAAGCGCAATCCTGATTGTTGCATCATGCATTTAGCATTATTAATGGCATGCATTATTTCATCTTGCATGGGCAGTTTATAAAAATCTAGATTTAAATCAGGATGATTTATCACTGGAATTAAATCACTACCAATGCGCATGCCTGCCAATCCCATGGTTTTGCATAGTTTTACTGTCTTTTCCAAGGTATGAAAATTTGTAATGATTCTGGAACATAAAACATTGAGAGACTCATGCAGAGGCTTTTTTTTGAATTGTGTTACAGTCATGGTACGGAACTTGATCCCCCCTTCATGTAGCAAATTACTTTGACAACATAGAGACAATTGCATGTATAAAATATACAGGAAAAACAAAACAATACAAGCTAAATAATTATACGAAGCTTTTACGCATTTTAAAGTATTGTGCTATAATGGGTTTGTTTTTAGCCTCCATGTATGCTTCATTGCTCACTGGCTTTAAAATAGGTAAAAATGGATCTTATATAACATATGATTATACAAAACTTCCCAATTCATGTTTTATTGAGTCTTTAATTTACTCTTCCCGAGCCAGCTTGGCATTAAAATCTGAGACAACGCCCAAAATTTATGCATCCATTTTTGGATATACTTATAATTATAATGATGATATAAAAATTTATGGCAAAACAACTGCCACAGTCTTTGGTCATGCTATTTGCATATTTGAATACAAAAATAAATTATGGGCTTATGATATGAATTATGGTACCATGTATGTAGGAGTTGCTGGAAATAAAAACAAATATGATGCAAGACTTAAAAATTGGGCAGAAGATACATATGGAATTAAAATAATCAAATGCTTTGTTGTGGATGATTGGGAATTTTTACCTGCAGATATTGACAGCTATTAATAAGGAGTAGCGGCAAAAGGGTTGGAAAAAACTGCAGGGGCCACAGGAGGCACTGTGGGTTGAGCATCAATTTTAGAACCTGACGATCCACTCTTGGTATCCAGAGCAAGCATTGCTGATTCAAACCCTGCTTGAGTTAAATTGGCTGCTTCATCTTGCTCATTTAAAGAAGCAATTTTTACTCCATTGATTTGAATTTCAATGGACTGTTTGTGGCCCTTGAGCTTTAAGACTATTTCTCCTGAATCGTTTTTTACAAAATTTAAAACCATTGGTTCTTTGCTATCACTGGAGATAGTCTGCCCCCAAACAAGGCTTGGCAAAACCAAAATGGCAAAAAAATGTTTTTTCATTATTTAATTATAAATGTTTTTTTAAAAAAATCAAATACTATTCATTTATAACAAATACCTCATATTTTCCCATGCCCAAGCAATGATAATAATATCTGAATTTTTCTTCTCCAGGCACATATACACCCCACACATCATCACCATTAAAATATTCCCTTAAACTCAATGTCTCTGTTTTTTGTTGAACCTGTTCTTTGATAAAATTAGTAACATCAATCACGGTACCTTCAAAAACCACTGTCTTGCCATGTTGTAAATAATGATTTGTCATGTCTACCCCAGAAGCTGTTGGTATGTCCAGCTCATTATTATTTATAGATGTGTAGCATAAACATGCAACTGTTAGGGCCGCAACAGCCACCAAGATTTGTTGTTTTCTAACTTTTGCCTTACGATACATTTTATAGCGAGAAAGGAAACTATTAAAATACGCATCACCAGGGTCATTAAGAACACTAGCTTTCTGTATAAGCTTTGAAAGCTCATTCATAATCTCCTTTTAATAATAAAACCAGTCGTTAAAAATGCCATTAATAAACTGTTAGTACTAGGTTCAGGAACAGAAAGTGTGTTGGCATAATCTGCAGACTGATATACTTTTACATAATCCACTTCCATACGAGATATGTTGCTTGTAGAATCTACTGTTCCACCAATATCGCCCCCCATGGCATTGTTGAGAATAAGAAAGAAAGGATTGTCAAAAGGATCTATGCCAGGTACTGGCATGCTTATGGCCCATAACAAATTTCCATCCACATATGTTTTTATAAAATCTGGTGCCCATTCTAAGCCATAAACATGAAAAGAAGTGGATGCTGCATTTAAAAGCAAAGGAGAACCTGACTGATTGTTTCCAGTGCCATATGATGCATGGCCATTATACTCCCAGTGCACTGTGCTGTTGATATAGTTCCACCCTGTGTTGCGTCCCATTTCCATGATATCAATTTCACCACTGGCAGGCCATCCTGCACTGCCATAATTGCTGCCCAGCATCCATATGGCTGGCCAGCTACCTGGCAAGGAAGGCAATTTAGCAGAAACTTCAACCTTGCCATAAGTTATTTCCATTTTGTTCTTGGTATTGATTCTGCCTGAAGTCCATGCTCCCAGGTTTTGAGAGAAGTTCTGTCTCCTGGCCTCTAACACAAGAATACCATCAGAAGTGTTGGAAGTATCTACTTCTATTCTTACATTGTCTCTGTTATCTCTGTACTGCTGAATTTCATTGTTATTAGGATTATCAACAACTTCCACATTCCATGCATTTCTATCAACGTCCCATCTGTTGTAAGTGCCACTGGTGAATTGATTGAATTCATCTTGCCACACCAGTTGATAGGTTGCACTCTGCACCATGCTAGCATGCAGAAATAGCAGAATGCAGAGTGCAACTCTTATCATTTATTTTCTGAACCTTCTGAGAGCTACCAAACAACCAGTACCAGCTACTATCAAAGCACCTGCTGAAGGTTCTGGTACTATTTGAATTGCCATGTTATCAACATTAACAGCTCCAGAGCTATAATTTTGTTGAGTCATTTCCAATCCAAACTGTATGATGGAAACATCATTGGGCACAGTTACAGTTATTTCTCTGGTTACCCATGTGTCTAGCAGGGTATCTTTGACAGAAGTAATTACTGATGCCCAATCATAGTAGTATGAATAGTCCTGGTTAAAGAACTTGGCAAATATGTTCACATCAGTGCTGGCTTGCATGGGATCATAACTGGATATGTACACATCCATGGATAGTTTTACTTGTTTGCCTTGCAAATAAGGCACCCATCCAGTTTCAGGTGTTGCATAGTAGTCATTATACAGAACAAATGTGGATGTGGTCACATTGCCTGGTGACCAGTATAATGGCCACATTTTACCCAGTTTGGAACCACCAGGAGCTACAATGTAAGTTCCAGGGGCACCAGTGGCAGGTGCACCATATATGGTATCACCAGAGTTGAGCACAGCAGTATTTGCTGAAGGGTAGGAACTGAAGCCAGTCCATGCACCATCCTCAAAGTCTTCTGTGAATATAATTTCTGCATTAATGGTGTTTAGACTAAAGATGGCCAGCAATGCAGCAAGCAAACCAGCTTTAGTTTTGTTTATGGTTTTCATAAGTCCTAAAAATATGAACCCTGCAATCAACAACGTTAATGCATTAGGTTCAGGTATCACTGAAATGGTACCATCCACAGTAAATGCATTCACGCTCCATGCTAATCCTGTGTTGGCAGTATCCAGATCAGGGAGTGCGGCTAATAAAACATTTGAATCAAATGCAGATGCTTCCAGAGTGTTCCAATTGAACAGATCATATGAGTCATTTGTTTGAAAAATGTAATTATTATAATTACTAAAATTCCATTGTGTATTTGAACCTAAAACTAATAATTGTTGAACATCAATTGCATCATAAGTACCTCCTCTAGTGGTGGGAGCTCCTAATTCAAATACAAAATTACCATTGCTAGCATCCAGGTTATTCACAGTTAAAAGCCCTGGACTATTGCCTGGAGAAACAGTTCCTCCATTAAGAATTACTGAACCTGCATAGCCGCTACCAGTTAATGTGCCTAACAAATTAATGTTACCTGCAGACCCGTTAACCCTGAACTGTGTTCCTGCAGAAACAACTATGTTACTTGAAGCAAGCGAACCATTTGAATTCACTATTACAGTGCCTGTATTAATTGTAGTGGTTCCTGCATATGTGTTGGTTTTATTAAAAGTTAATGTGCCTGTTCCTTCTTTTATCAAGCCACCTACACCTTGCAATTCTTTATCAATTACTATCTCTTTATCAGCAGTATTAACCGTGACCCCGCCCTGTTTTATATCCACTGTGTTGGCCTGAATAAAATCAGAGCTATTGATACGAGCAAGCAAAGTACCGCCATTAAGATTCATAACACCCAATGCAACATTGGATGTATCTGCTATTCCATTTACATTCAATGTACCACCATTTAAATTGTAAGTTCCATTTTGTAAATAAACATAATCTGCATTAACCACTCCTGCATTTTGATTCACATCTCCTCTGCCTGTCCAATTATTATCTGCAAAATCTCCCACTGTAATTCCCCCAGCCACTTGATTCCAAGTGCCTCCTGTGATATTCAAAACTCCATTTCCCCAGCCTCCCACAGCAGTGTATTTAGAAGCATTCACAACTCCTGTGCCACCCAAATTCAACACACCACTGCCAGTACCATAATTGGCTATTCTAAATGAACCCCACTCATTACCTGTAGAATTTAATGTACCTCCATTGATGTTTACAGTTCCAGTGGCACCTTCAAGACCCACAAATACAGCTGCACGGCTTGAAAAAGTACCGCCATTCAAATTGAATACACCTGTGCCTACAGAAGAAGTGACTGGGTTTATCCATCCCACTGCCAGATCACCTGTGGAATATGAACCATCATTCATGTTGAATACCTGATTTCCAGCTTTGCCTACTGTGGTCCAGAACTCAACTCTTGTGGTGCCTCCTGTTTGCAAGTACTCACCTGCATGCCAGTTTTCCCATCCCATGATTAATTGCTGAGGATTAAAATTGCCCCCAGGTCCTACTAATAATGTGCCATCAAATATGTATGCATCATTGCTAGGACCTGGAACCCCTCCAGGCAAACTGCCATTTATAGCAATCCATTTGGAAGAATCGCTGTAGTTGTTTGTGGTATTTGCATTGATCCAGAGACCAAATGGTGCTGCATGACATGCAGCTGTTGTTATTACTGCTAGTATTGTTGTTATGAGTTTTTTCATAAATCAATATACTCCTGCTAAAAAGGTGGTTCTATTACCTTTGGGTCTTAACCAATTTACAATTTTGTAAGGCAGGGTGATAATATCTAATACTGTGGGTTCAGGAATAGCCACAGTTTCAATGCTCATGGCGTTTATTAAACCTGTACCTCCATTGGCACCTTGTATTTCAAAATACAATGAACCAGTTGTAGGCAAATTTCTTAACACACCAATGTCTGTGGTATTAATTACCCAAGATTGTGTGGGGCTCTGGAAGTTGGCCACAGTTGTAGCTAACAAGCTACTAGTAGCAAATGTATTATCACTGTAAACATTCATTCTTGTGGCATAATCATTTTGATACTTTGCTGAACCATAAAATTTTATATTGTACAATGATGAAGCATCTAACCCATTTACAACCCATTGAACTTTGGGTATACTTGTGGCAGTTTTAATATAATCAACTAATACTTCCTTCACACCAAATATTCCTGCATCAGCAGTGAACACAGTAGCATCTAATTGTGCTTGCGTCAAAGGTGTGGAAGTGGCCCCTGCAGGCCCGTTGTAACTACTAAATGTCATGCCTGTCAAGAACCCAAATCCTCCAACAGAAGTTACAGCTCCTGTGGTATCAACAAGGTTGGGGTAGTATGTGCCAGAGGTTACGCTGTTCCAGTAATTTCCTCTGGCATCAGCTCCTACTACAGAAGCTCCACCATACCACCCTGCCCCTGTAGTACCAAAGTCTATTAATATGGTACCTGCATGTGCGGTAATGTTGATTGCTAGTATTGATAGTATTGTTGTTATTAGTTTTTTCATAAATTGACCATTAAAAAAGCCGCATCATTTGCGGCTTGTTCTAAACGTTCAGCTGTTGTGCTGAATGTTTCATGCAGAGCTGTGTTCCTTGCATTCATACCATATTAGACAGACGAGACTCAAAAACATTAGAAATATTTTTCATATTTTTTAATTTGTTTCAATGCACATACTTATAATAGTAATTATACTTAAAGCAAGCTTCTAATATAAGGTATTAGTATTTCTAATACGTATATGATTAAAAAAGAACCCGCCAGGACATACTAGCGGGTTCTGTAGCCAACCATGAATATCTTATTTGATATCAATGATCTTGGCTTTAGTTTCCACTGGCTTGACTTTGGCAACGTCAATGACCAGGATTCCATCTTGGAATTGTGCTTTAACATTGTCATGATCTAGGTTTTCACCAAGAGCAAAAGAACGACGGAATGAGCTACGTTTCAGTTCTCTGCGAACGTAAGTACCTTCTTCTGTCTCTTCTTTTTTGTCTTGTTTTTGACCAGCAATAGTTAACACACCATCCTTGACGTCCACTGTGATTTGATTCTTCTTCAGACCAGGAATCTCTGCTTCAATAGAGACACGGTCTTTGTGATCCACAATGTCCACTTTGGGATAAGATTCCTTTTCAAACAGTCCAACACCAAATTCCTTAGACAGGCTAGGGAACAAGTCATTGGTCAATTTGTCAAATACCCTGTCAAAGGGTGTGAGGAATTCATCTCTAAGCGATGGCCAAGCATTAAAGCTTGGAACTACACGGCCTGTATAAGCTCTACCGCTCTCCACAGGCAGGTCACCATTATTTCCCATGTTTTTTACCTCCTCTCATTGTTATTTGGCCTTTTGGGTCCAATGCTAGCCACTATGTGTACTAGCAAATATATTTATATATCAAAACATGCAAACATCAACTTTTTTTATTGACAAAACAATAAAATTCCGTTAATATATAAATAATTAAAGTGAAATTTGATGCATTAGTTAACAATATTTTAGAGAATACTATGCCTACTACGGGTGGTATTTTGCCTTGGAAACAGGTACCCCAAGAAGAGAAAGATAAAGCATATGAAATGTTAAAAAAGCACAATGATGCTGTGGTCAACCCCAAAGATGGTGAAAAAAACCTTTACTTCATTGATGTGACTGGAAAGCATCAAGTCTATTATACTTTCTGGAGATTCAGAGACATTCCTGCTACTATACGTAATTATATTAAAAATCCTATTTATTTTGGAAACCTCTCCACAGACATTGTCACATCAGTTGAAAAAGCTATATCTAAGCCAGTAGTTAAGAATGTAAGGGTAGAGTTGCATAGTGATGAAACCAGAGAGCACTTGATAGGCAGGAGCAAAGCTACACCAAACTTTACTTTTGGTAAGTACAGAGGCAAATCATTTCCTGATGTGTATCTGGAAGATCCTGGGTACTTTGCATTCCTTGCCAAGAATGCTGACCCCAAGTATGCTCACACAGACACTGCTCAAGCCATACAAGCTTTTGCTCAGATGTATTATGATGATGTGACTAAAAAGAATCAAGAAACTTCTACAGTACAACATGTAGGCAAGCCTGGTGATCGTTATGAAGGTGAATTGGAGCTTTATAATGTAAAGGTGGTCCCTGGCACCCCAGAGCAAGGTGGTTATAGTGTTTACAAATTAAAAGATGCACAAGGCAACAAATTTATCACATACAAGTTTCCTACA
>Ga0214923_10000172_pt1 | contig 98222 bp, 116 predicted proteins | sample LL1510_MetaG_FD_177993 | JGI IMG/M metagenome (GOLD analysis project Ga0214923, IMG submission 177993) | Freshwater microbial communities from Lake Lanier, Atlanta, Georgia, United States - LL-1510 | ecosystem: Environmental > Aquatic > Freshwater > Lake | place: USA: Georgia | collected... | reverse complement strand
GGTGGAGGTTAATGATATATATTTAATATTGTATAAAAAATTAATCTTAACATATAATTATTTAAAATAAGAAGATAACACATTATGGGATATTTAAATAATGCTAGCGTAACTGTAGACGCAATATTAACTACAAAAGGCCGTGAATTATTATCAAAAGGCGGTAATACTAACGGTTTAGATATTAAATACTTTGCATTAGGAGATGATGAAGTAGATTATGATTTATGGAATCCGGTTAATACATTAGGAAGTGATTATTATGGTATTATTATAGAGAATATGCCAGTATTAGAAGCTTCTCCAATTCCGGAGCAGAATTTAAAAAGTAAATTAATAACGTTAGCAAAAGATACTAAAATTTTAGCATCTATTACTAATATACCACCTGCAATTTTAAATAATTTAGGAAATAAACAATTTACTCTTACACCAGGTGTGTCTAATGGTGCTAATAATAATACATTAGGTTATAATGTTTCATACGATAACAGATATCTTAAACTAGACAGTGTTACTAAGGCATCATCGAAACAAACTATTGTAGGGTCAGCAATTGGAGACTCACAAGTATCTATTTCTAACCTAAATATTGAGACATCAACAGGAATAAGTTTTGTTTTTTCAGTAAAACAGATAGCATATACAAGTACTACAACAGTTAATACCCAAATAATTGTTGAGGGTAATGAAGTGGGAGGAAGGTCATCAGTACCAGTAACTATAACTTATACAGTAGCAACTCAAGGGGCATAATTAAAAATATAAATGAATATAAATCAAACATTTACACCATTAAATACACCAGATGATATAGTAACTAATACTGCTGGTCAGATAGTTACATCACCATTATGGGCAAATAATGTAGGTACATTAACTACATATTATACTAGCTCATTAATGACTTCTACACAAAAACAATATTATTATGATGTTGTTAGTGATACTAGTACTAGTGCAAGTGGGCAATTTGCAGTTACATACGGAAATAGATTAGGAAGTGGAAGTTATTCTGGAGGCGGATCATTAAATGATTCTCCTACAAGAGCTATTTATTCACAATATAAAAATATTTTATTATCTCCTACAGATACACAATTTACATTTTATGGAGGAGTTAATTCTAATAACATTTATGTAATTGCCGTTAACAGAGCAAGATTAAAAGAAAGATTAAATGCAGGTACATGGCAACTAAATTTAGCAGAATTAAATGGAAGAAGCTTTGCTAATGCAGCATATACCGGAAGTAATGTTCAAGTATCTAGTTCAAATAAAGTAATTAATTTAATTGATGACAGTAATACATCATCTACATTAACTTCTGGAAATGGTGGTAAAGTATACAATATAGTATCTGGCTCAGTAAATAATGGTATATTTGGTGGAAGTATAAATTCAGCATCAGCATATGGTTTAGTTTACCCAGATTTAGGATTATTAGTATTAAATGGAGATATGTTAAATTCTCAACTTTCATTTAATACAGTAACAGCTTCTTATACAGTAACTGGTTCATCTCCAGTACCAGGCGGAGATAATGCTTGGAAATTATATACATCTATTTCAGGAGCGGCTGCAATTAGCGCAGCGAACGGATTTACCGCTAGAAACCAAGAATCTATTAAATCACAAATAGTATTTGTAAGAGCAAAATGGCATGAATATAATTTTTCAACAAATCCTTCTTTTGTAACATCTTCAAATGGCATCCCGGGTACAATTATTCAAGCATTTGAAGGTAAGCCCGTAGTTTATATTACCTCAGTTGGATTGTATGATACAAATTATAATTTAGTTGCTGTAGCAAAATTGAGCAGACCTTTACAAAAATCTTTTGATAAAGAATTATTAATTAAAGTTAAGTTAGATTTCTAAGAAATACGAAGAAAGCTCCTTTATTGGAGCTTTTTTACTGAATATATTATCTTATCGATATTTATAATAAAGGTAAAAGTTAATGGCAGAATATAAAATAATAAGTTCAATACAAGATTCAAATGTAACTACATATACTGCTCATAAGAACTGGAATTTTACATCTCAATCTTTTACTGACTCAAGATTTAAATATTTGCGTGGCATTTATTCAAATAACTACGTAACTATAAGTGCATCATCTGCAATCGGAGAACTTCAAAATTCTGACGGAAGTTATATGAAAAATACATATATAGGTATTAATCATTTATACTATTCTTATTATCCAAACTTTGGATATGTTAGTTATCCTATAGGAAGTTTTATTAGAAATTTAAATAAAGAATTAGTAACATATTCTGTTCCGAGAATTAAAACAGGCTATGAAATAAAACCTGGTAGTTTATCTTTAACAGTTACTGGAAAAGCTAATGAAACAATTACTTTACAAGATAATGGTAATTACGAATTAATAGATACTAGAATTAACACATCAAGCTTTGCATCAAATAGCATTATTTATCTAGGATTTAATAATGGATTTGATTCTAGTTATATTCCAGATAACTATTACTCTAAAGATATAAGTTATACTACGGGTATTAGTAGTAGTAATTACACTCATGGATATCAAGCTAATTTTAACGGGTCTTCATCATATATACAAGTTGTAGATAATTTAGATAATTGGTTTAATACTTTTGATAATGACTTTGCAATATCATTTTGGATTAATCCATCATCAACCGCAACTACACAATCAATTATATCTAAAAAATGGTTAAATAATACATTATTACAAGCATATCCATTTGATATATTTTATACTAGTGCATCTATTAATTTTAAACGATCGGATAGCAATTTAACAATTACCATATCATCTGGTTCAATAAATACAAATACTCAACACCATATTGTTTGTCAAAAAACCGGAAGTGTTTTACAAATATATAAAAATGGAAGTTTATTAAATTTTGGAACTGATACAACAAAAGAAAAAGTATCAAACAAAAGTAGTATATATTTAGGAGCAGCAAATACAGCAGGTATAACACCATTTAGTGGAAGTTTAGATGAAGTAAGATTTTATAGTAAAGCACTAACTCAAAGTGAAATTACATCATTATCTACAATAACTGACACAGATTATTCAGCGCTTCAAACTAATAAAGTTGGAAATATATTTTATGATCAAGGAATGACAGTTTATTCTCCTTATCAAAACGAATTAATTTCATCATCATTCACAAAAGACTTTACTTTATCATATAAAAGTAGTTTAGATATAGAACAATCAAAATACTATATCAATGTTCCTATGAATGATTTTAATACAAGTACCAATCCTTCATTATATGATTCTACAGGGTCACTTCTTTCATTCGCAACTGGGTCTGATTTTAATCCATATATAACAACAATTGGATTATATGATATAAATTATAATTTAGTAGCAGTTGCAAAATTAGGATCACCAATACCAAAAAGAAACGACATTGATCTAAACTTTGAAGTAAGATTTGATAGATCATAAAAATAAAATATAAGTTATGGCAAAAAAGAAATTTTCAATAAGAGCATTAGCTCGTAAACATGGGTATCGTTCTGGATTAGAAGATCAAATATCAGAGCAACTTAAGTTCACAGGAAAAACTTGGAGTTATGAATCCGAAAAATTAAAATATACTGTACCAGAAAGAATAGCAACATATACTCCTGATTTTATCTTAATAAAAAAAGACGGAAGTAAAATGTATATTGAAACAAAAGGTAGATTTACCACGTCAGATAGAAAAAAGATGAAGTTAGTAAAAGAAGCTAACCCAGAATTAGATATACGTCTTTTATTTCAAACTCCAAACAACAAAATCATTAAAACATCTAAAACTACCTACGCAGATTGGGCAGATAAACATGGATATCTTTGGGCAGCTAAAGAAATTCCTACCAAATGGCTAGAAGAATAGAAAATTTTTATTATATTATCTTAGATGGATAATACTAAATTAGTTTCTTCTGTAGAGTCAATATTAGGTAAAGGTAGAAAAACCTCTAATGGTAACGTAGCATATCACTGTCCATTTTGTAACCATCATAAACGTAAATTAGAAGTACAAATGATTATTAATTCTAAAGGAGAAAATCCTTGGAATTGTTGGGTATGTCAAAAAAAGGGAAAAAAATTAGTTAATCTTTATAAACAATTAAATGCTGGTTACGATAAAATTGTAGAACTAAATAAGGCATTAGGAGTTGTTACTAAAGATATTAATAGTTTATTTACGGAATATTCAAACTATACATCAACCCATTTATCATTACCAACTGAATATAAGTCTTTTTTAGAAGCAGATAATACTCCAGATTATAGAAATGCTTTAAAATATTTAAGAGAAGATCGTGGATTTACAAATTTTGATATTATAAAATATCATCTAGGATTTTGCGAAACAGGACAATACAGACATAAAATTATTATTCCTAGTTATAATTTATCCGGAAGTTTAAATTTCTTTGTTGGTCGAGATTTTTACGGGTCTAACTTTAAACATAAAAATCCAAATGTAAGTAAAGATATAGTTCCAATGGAATTGTATATAAATTGGGCATTACCTATAATTATATGTGAGGGGATGTTTGATGCGATAACAATTAAGAGAAATGCAATTCCCTTATTAGGAAAAACAATATCAGATGAATTGCGTAAACGCTTAATTGAAAAACGTGTAACGGATATATATCTAGCGCTAGACTTAGATGCTCTTAAACAAACACTACAAATTGCTAAAACATTTTTAGATGAAGGTATTAATGTTTATATTGTAGAATTAGATGGTAAAGACCCAAGCGAAATTGGATTTATACGAATGATAGAATTAATTAAACAATCTACATTATTAACATATGGAGAATTATTAAAACGTAAAATTTTATATGGATTATAAAAAAATATATGATCAATTAATAGAATCTAGAAAGAGTTTAATTCGACATAAAGGGGATGGTATATATTATGAAATGCACCATATTATTCCTAGATCTCTAGGCGGCTCAAATAAAAAAGAAAATTTAGTATTGTTAACTGCAAAAGAACACTATATAGCCCATTACCTTTTGTATGTAATATATAAAAGTACAATATATAACAGAAAGATGACTAATGCTTTCTGGCGAATGAACTGTATAAAAAATACTAATAGAACGCATAAAATTTCCTCGCGAATATATAACCTTATAAGGCAAGAACAACAATTAATTATATCAGATAGATTTAAAAATTCTATCCCATGGAATAAGGGGTTAACGAAAGAAATATCAAATTCTTTAAAGTCAGTTAGTATTTCTAATTCAAGACCAAAAACTAAAAAAGAAAAAGAAGCATTTAAACAAGCATGGGAGTTTAGGTCTAGAATACAATCGCCAGAACATATACTTAAAGGTAGCATAGCACGTACGGGTCTTAAACGTACGAAACAAACAAAGATTAAGATGAGCATATCCGCAAATAATACGGATATAAAATATCGTAAATTAATTAACAACCCGAGTTGGGATGGATTTGTCTATGTATATGATACAAATAATGTTTTATATAAAAAGTTTTTATGTAAAGCACATACAACTAAAGAGTTAAAATGTAAAACTTCAAATTTGGTAGCTGATATACCATATATAAAAAAGTATGGTATATATAAAGGGTTTACATTTATCTTATCTAAAACTATAAAAAATTAAATATATGATTAAAATTCATAAAATAAATAATAAAATAACTAATATTCAATATATTATTCATATTGCAGATATTCATATTCGTTTACAAAAGCGACATGAAGAATATCGTACAGTATTTTCTAGATTATATGATTATTGTAAAAACTTTAAATCTAATAATCCAAATACAATTATTTATGTAGCCGGAGATATAGCTCATTCTAAGACAGATATGTCGCCTGAGCAAATAAATATGATTCAAGATTTTTTTAGGTCTTTAGCAGATATTACAGATACAATTGTAATTACTGGTAATCATGATATGAATTTAAACAATAAAACTAGATTAGATGCATTAGAGCCTATTATTAATGCTCTTAATCATTCTAATTTATTTTATTTAAAAAATACCGGTGTTTATGAATTAGGTAATGTTTATTTTAATGTAATGGGTGTAGCTGATAGACCAGCAACATTTATTAAAGGAATAGATATACCAAATGATAAAATTAAAATTGCTCTTCATCATGGTGCAGTAAATCAAGCTTCAACAGCCGTTGGATTTCAATTAACAAACGATCATGTAAATACAGAAACATTTGCAAACCACAGAATTACATTATTAGGAGATATACATAAATTTCAATACTTAGATTCTAATAAAACTATTGCATACGCTTCTAGTCTTATTCAACAAAATTTTGGAGAGACTTTAGATTTTCATGGATTAATGGTTTGGGATGTTAATACAGCTCAATCTAAATTTATAGAAGTAGAAAATGATTATGGGTATGTTACTTTAGAAGTTAGTAATGGTATTATAACATCATACCCAGCAAAATTTCCAAAAAAACCTAGAATTAAATTAAAAATTCAAAATACAACATCTTCTCAAATAAAAACAATTATAGCAGATTTAAAATCTAAATATAATGTTCAAGATATCGTAACACAAAAAGTAAAAGATTTTCATAAAGACAATTCCAATACAACAAAAATATCTTTAGGTAATGTTAGAGATGTAGAATATCAAAATACAATACTAACAGATTATTTAACAAATCGTTTAGATATTGATGAAGATGAAATTTTAGATGGCGTACGTCATATTAACAGGATAATTAACTCTAAACTACAAAGTGCAGATATTCCTAAAAATATAACATATAATCTTATGAAATTTGAATTTTCAAACATGTTTAGTTACGGAGAAAATAATGTTATAGATTTTAGTCAAATGAATGGAATTTATGGATTATTTGCTTCTAACAGAAGTGGTAAAAGTTCATTATTAGATTCATTATTATATTGCATTTTTGATAAATCTACAAAAACAGATAAAGCAGCTTATGTTTTAAATAATAAAAAAGATTCATTTTCTTGTAAATTAGAAATAGAAATTAACAATAAAAAATACTTTATTGAACGTTCCGGAGTAAAACAAAAATCAGGGCATGTTAGAGTAACTGTTAGTTTTTATACATTAGATGATGCAGGTCAAGTAGTTTCATTAAACGGTCAAGAGCGTGATGAAACAAATGCTATTATTAGAACATACTTAGGGACATATAAAGATTTTATTTTAACTTCAGTAATTGCTCAAAATAACAATACTGGCTTTATTGAAATGACTCAAAAAGAACGTAAAGATTTATTATCACAATTTTTGGATATTAATATTTTTGATGATTTACAAAAAATTGCAGCAGAAGAAATTAAAGATGTACATGCTCTTTTAAAAGATTTACAAAAACAAGACTTTGGTGGTCGTATTTCTGAAGCAGATTCTATTATAAAAGAAAATGAAAAATCTCATAAAGAATTAGATGGTAAACGTTTAATATTAGAAGAAAGTATAACAAAGAATGAAGCTTCTTTATTAGATATTGCTCAACAAATTATTCCATTATCAGGTGTAAGTTATGACTTAAATAAACTGCAAACTAATTTAGATGTAGCAAACCAAAGATCTGAAAAACTTTTATCTGAGATAACCGATATATCTAATGAAATTAGCTATTTAGATGAACGTATACAGCCTTTAATAGATAAACTAAATACTTTTAATATGGATGAGATTGAAGGCGCTTTAAATCAATTAAAATTGTATGACGAGCAACATAAAAAATTGCTATCTGATATAAAAGTTAAAGAAGTACAACATTCTCATATTCTAGACAAAATGAAAAAACTAGAAGATTTAGAATATGACCAAAATTGTACATTTTGTATGAATAATGTATTTGTAAAAGATGCTATTCAAACTAAAGAAACGTTGTCTTTTCATGAAAATGAAATTAAAGATTTATTAAAGAAACAAGAATCTCTTGAAACTGCAATAAATGGTTTAGAACAATATACTCTTCAAAGTTTAGAAGTTAATGATATTAAGATAGAAATTCAAGAAATTAAAAATAAAAAATCTTCTTTAGAATTAACTTCAAGTCAAAAGAAAGTTGGATATGCAGCGGCGGAAAGTTTAAAGAAAGAATCTGTTGATAGCATTGCAAAGTATAATGAAAATAAAGAAGCTATTGAATATAACTTATCGTTTACGGGAGAAATTAATCGTATTAAAGAAGAGTTAGGTCAATATAAATCTGAACTAAGTATTATTAATTCTCAAATGTCTAAATTAATAACTGGCATTGAATTACAAAAACAAAATAAAACTAATGTTTTAAATAGTATTGAAAAACTTAGATCATTAGAACGTGAGTATAAATTTTATGAATTATATTTATCTGCAACGAATCGTAACGGAATTCCATATGATTTAATTTGTAAGGTAATGCCTCAAATTGAAACGGAAATTAATAATGTATTAGGGCAATTAGTAGATTTTAATATTATGCTTCAAACAGATGAAAAAAATATTAATGCATATATTGTTTATGACGATGACAATTATTGGCCATTAGAATTAACATCTGGAATGGAAAGATTTATTAGTTCATTAGCAATAAGAAATTCGTTAATTAGTATCACTAATTTACCTAAGCCAAATTTTATTGCTATTGATGAAGGGTTTACTCAATTAGACTCTGAGAATATGAATCAAGTATACTTACTGTTTAATTATCTTAAGACACAATTTGATTTTATGATGATTATATCTCATATAGATGTTATGAGAGATATGGTAGAACATTTTATTGATATTAAAAAGGAGCAAGGATTTTCTAAAGTTTCACTTATGTAACATAATTATATGTATAAAAATATCATATAATGTACAGAAAAGAACTGTTTTATAGAGGTTTAGACCAGCTTCCAGTATATATTGAAGATACTTTACAAAATTCTCCTTACTATTTTAATATTGTAGATATACCTAAAGTATTTGGGCCTGGTAAAAACTCAATTAGATTTAATTTAAACGAAAATAATCTTGACATTTACAATAACGTAGATGTTGAGATTATTGATTCATATGGAAATACTGTATATCACGAAGCTCCGGAATATTTTCAAAGAGATGAAGAAAATATTAGAGTATTAACTGTATTTCTTTATGATGATATTTCTAATGGTCCATTAACAATTACTTTTGTAGGTTATGCAAAAGCAGGATTAAATGGAGAAGAAGTACCAGAAGAGTTTAAAGACAAATATAATGTTCGTTATACTACCATAGTAGATTTTAATCGATTCCAAAAAAATACAAGCAGATTATTATTTTCTCAAGACCCTTCTATTTCAATATCAGAAGCAAGAACAGCTTATGTTAGCAGAAGTTTAAGTCCATTAGATACAATAACAGTATCGGGTAGCGGGACTTATCGTTATCAACAATCTTATCCATTATTAGAATTACCTGCTGGCAAATCATTTATAAATGATATGCTTAATGGAACATTAATATTAACTGGGTCATCAATTTTACCTGATTTTAGTGGATATACAACATCTAGTTTTAATATATTTAATTCTAGAATATCTAATATTTATAATTCACAAATAGCTATTTTAAATATTCCATGGACAGCATCTATACTTGGTCAAGGTTCATCTCCTTCATATGGATTAGTTAATAATGCAAATGTAAATTATACATTAACATATAATCCAACGCCAAATTATACTCCTATAAATAACTTTAAATCATTTATAAATTTAAAGATATCTAATTTAGACCCGGCATCAGGTTACTTAAAATATATAAAATTATACGGAAAGAGCCAAGGTAGTTTAGACCAATATGAATTATTAGGAGAATCTCAGACAGTAGATAATGAATTATTAATTAATAGTGCTTCATATACACAATTTGATAGAAGTAATGTAGGATATTTTTTAAATACATCTTCATTTCAAAGTTTTTGGAACTATAATAATACATACTTATCTGCTTCATTTAATACATCTAGTTTATTTAATTCATTATACTTAAATCCACAAGTAGATACTACATTAAATAATGTGTTATTTACAAGTAATGTAGATATTAATTTCCAAAAAGAATCTTCATATAGATTGTATTTTAATTATGTAAGAGATACAAACTTTATATTAGAAGTATATATGTCTGGGTCTGCCTTTATAAATAAAGAAGGTAACGGTCAAAGAGTATTTTATTTAGATTCTTCAAACTTTGGCCCTTCATATTTAAACTTTCCTATTGATTTTTTAGCTCCGCAAACAGGTACCGGAAGATTGCAGTTTAAAATAATAACGGGCAGTTTTTATATAAGCGATATTTCTTTAAAATCCGGAGTTGATCAAGGATTTAATCCTTCAAACTTTAATTCATATTTTCCAATTAACGTAAAAAATCGTAACGATGTATATGATTTTAAAGTAGATTTTATTGATGATAACAATCAAATCAATAGTTATGAATTTGATAATGCAGGAGCTTCAAATATACAAGTATCTGGAAGTAATCAATTTATAAGTGGCTGTGATAATTTAATACCTGGATGTATACGTTTAGGAAATTCATTACAGCAAGGTATTCATTTAGACGGGCAAAATAATCAAGTTACGACTTATAATAATAGTACTGGATGGGTAATGTGGTCTGGAAGTCAAACAATAAGTGGAAGTAGCCAACCAGGCTCTGGATTTTATTTTGAAACAGGTGCACCATTTAATCATTTTATAAAAGCTACAGTAGGAGGTCAAATACAAATAAGTGGGAGCGTATCTGGCGCAACGGGAGGTACGACTATTGATACTGGTTCATTTGTAACTACTTCATCATTCAATTCTTATACATCTAGTATTAATAGTTCTATTAGTAGCATTAATATATTTACTGGTTCTATTAGAGATACTAATTTAGGAACAACTGGTGGGTATCCGGGGGGTAAAGCTTTTACATCTCCTGGAGATTATTCAAAACCTTCTGGTTATCAAGAATTTGTAGTTAAAGCCGGTTCTACAGGAATACCAGCTGAATCTAGTGGTTATTTAGCTTATAATGTTATAGGCAGAAGAGATATAGATGGTGGATATTTTGCTACACTATCAGAAGAAAGTAATATATGGTTTACTTATAATTTAACTGCAAGTGTTTATCCTACTTGGACTAAAATTCAAACTGTTGATGCATTTAATGCAATATCAAGTTCTTTTACAACTACTTCATCATTTAATAACTTTACCAGTTCCATTAATAATAAAACAGGATCATTTGTAACTACATCATCATTTAATAATTTTACAAGTAGTATTAATAATGCAACAGGTTCATTCGCATCTACAGGCAGTAATGTATTTATAGGTACACAAGATGTTTCTGGTTCTATAGAAACTAATACTGCGTTTGTTTCTAGATTAGACCCTCAAACAGCATTTAGTGGTAGTAGAACAAGTGTATTATTTCAATATACTCAGTCTATGTATTTAGGCGGTTCTTTAGATATACACGTAATAAAAGATGATATTAGATTTGGAATAGTTAATGTTCTTGTTGCAAGTACTACCGGGTCGACGGGAATGTTAGTTACTACAGGTAGTAAAGTAGGAGATGCAATTAATGCATTAACATTTTCCGGAATTGTTTCAGGCGGATATTGTCAACTTAGAGTAGTTAATTCAGATACATCAGATTATGTAGTAAGTGTATTTCCATCTTTAATAGCAGTTTCTGCTAGTATAGGTAGCGTCGGCAGTGGTGTCGGTGGATATTTTAATAACTACTTACAAGGTAATATAGGAATAGGAGGAGAACCAGAAAATCCAATCTAACAAGAATAATGATATTTATAATATATGAATAAAACAATAGCAATATATCCTGGAAGATTTCAACCTTTCGGAAAACATCATGCAGCTGCATTTATGTGGCTTCAAAAGAAATTTGGAAAAGAAAATACGTATATCGTAACATCAAATAAAATAGACACAGAGAAATCTCCATTTAGTTTTAACGAAAAGAAAGCTATTATGGAGCTTTATGGCATCGACCCTTCTCATATTATTGAAGTAAAAAATCCGTACAGTCCTGCAGAATTATATGGCCAATTTGACCCGGAAACTACCTCGGTAGTATTTATGGTTGGAGAAAAAGATATGGGAGAAGACCCTAGATTTAAAATAGGTGTTAAGAAAGATGGAAGTCCTAGTTTCTTTCAAAACTATAAAGGAAATGAAAATAATCTAGAACCATTATCTAAACATGGATACTTAATTACTGCCCCACATATTTCTTTAAAAGTGCCTGGATATGGAGAAATGTCTGGAACAGAAATAAGAAGAGCATTAGGTGATATAACAAAAACTCGGGAAGAAAAGAAAAAAGTATTTCAAGAAATATTTGGTTGGTATTCAGAAAAAATGGCTAACTATATATTTGATAAACTAGAAAATAAAATGACTGAAAAATTTAGTAAAGATTGGTGGCTGAATAAACTACTTCAAGAAGATTGTTGGGACGGATATAAACAAGTAGGAATGAAGAAAAAAGGAAAGAAGCAAGTTCCTAATTGTGTTCCTATTAACGAAGGGGGGGCCGCAGGACATATGAAACATCCATTTGATTTACCTCAAGTAAAATCTGGTAAAGATTTAATTAATGTTTTTGAAGATTCCTCTACATATTTAACTACAAACCCAGCGGCAATAAAAATTGACGGAGTAAATGCATCAGTTAGATTAGTTATATTAGATGGTCAAAGACAGTTTGTTTTAGATAGAGGATCAATGAAACCTTTAGATGTTAAAGGAATTACCAAAGCAGATTTATTAGATAGATTTGGAGAAGGACATGGATTTATTCAAACAGGCGGTAAAGTATTAGATATTTTTAATGATTCATTACCTAATATTCAACAAGAATTAAAAGCATTAGGAATGTGGGACAATCCAAATATAATGTTTAATGTTGAATATGTTGCTGGAAGTACTAATGTATTATCATATGCTAAAAACTTTTTAGCTATTCATGGTTTATTAGAATTATTTCAAGCTACTCCAAAAAGAAGAGAAACAAAAGAAATTCCATATAATAAAAAAGCACTAGAATCTTTAGTAGCAAAAATGAACCCAACAGCAGAAAAATTTGGGTTTGAAGTAGTGCATGAATTTACTACTAGACCATCTAAGCCAGCAAACTTAAGTTCAGTGTTAAATCAAAAACATACTATTATCATTAACGGTAAAAAAGAATCTAAATCATTAAAACAATGGTTAAATGAAATTCAAACAATACCAAGCGGACAAAAAGTAACTTTAATAGATGATAAAGTAGTTGGAGCAGTATCTAAAGAAATATTAATGAGATTATCTGGAAATAATAATATTAATGAAGTAGTTCAAAATCCAGAAGAATACAAACCAGCAATCGATGGATATTTTACTTATTTAGGTACGATGCTTTTAGGAGATGAAGTATTAGAATCAATTACCTCAGATTTAGGAGATAGTAAAGATCAAGAAGGTATTGTAGTAAGAGGACTATACCCAGATGTATTTAAAATAACTGGGTCTTTTATTATAAAAGGGATGGAAAGTCAATTTAGAAAATAATTATATAAAAGGTTATGGCAAAGAAATTACAAAACATTAGAGCGATTAATCAAATGCTGGAAAAATAATATTAAGACAATTAATTAAATGGTAGATATTTATATTAAATATGATTATTTATAAAACTACAAATTTAATTAACGGTAAATCGTATATAGGAAAAGATACTAAAAATAATGAAAATTATTTAGGTTCTGGATTACTATTAAAATCTGCAATTAAAAAGTATGGCAAAGAAAATTTTATCAAAGAAGTTTTAGAAGTATGCAATAATCATACTGAGTTAAAACAACGAGAAAAATTTTGGATTGAATACTATAATGCTGTTGATGATTCAATGTATTATAATATTCGACCTGGCGGAGATGGTGGAGATGTATTTACTAATAATCCAAATAAAGAATTAATTCGACAGAAACTTTCTGGAGAAAATAATAGTGCACGTAAACATTTAAAAGGAAAAACATATGAAGAGATTTACGGCGCCGATGTTGCAAAATTAAAAAAAGAAATCATGAGTATTAATAGTACCGGCAGAGTACAGTCTAAAGAAACTATTAATAAAAGGATACAACATTATAAAGGAAAACCTAGACCAAATGATGTAAGAGATAAAATATCAAAGTCGCACTTAGGTCTCAAACCTGATATAAATACAAGAAAGAAAATGTCAGACTCTGCTAAAAACAGAAAGGCTTCTGATTCTACTAAACAAGTAATGTCTTTAAAGAAAATGGGTTCTAATAATCCAAATAGTAAATTACAATATAACGATATAGTAGAAATACGAGATTATTATAATAATAATTTACATATTAAAGTATCAAAAATATTAAAACTATTTTCGGAAAAATTTAATGTATCAACAAATATTATCAGATTAATTATACAAAATAAAACATATAAACAATGACAAAAAAGTTACAAAATATTCGAGCCATAACTCAAATGCTCTCGGGCACACATAAGTCTCAAAACAAAACAACAGTCGGATATCAATCTAAAGAAGAAGATAGAAATGTTGGAGATAAGTGGATTGATAATAACGGAATTCAGTGGGAACAAAAAGACGGTTATAAAGTTAGTTCAGCAAAAGCATTAGAAGCAGTTATGGCAGCAATAAAGGCATTAAAGATGCCAAGTACTTGTCCTAAATGTAATAATGAAATGAAAAATAATCAATATAACAAGAAAATGTGGAAAGTTCATAAAATGTGCTTTGATTGTGTTATTGATATGGAACATGAACATAGACTTAATGGCACATATGAACAATATGAAAAAGATTTAATGCGTAAAAACATTGAAGCATGGTTAAAAGATGCTCGTGCAGAAATGGAGGCTATTAAAGAGCTTTTAACTAAAGCAGAATTTGTTAATTCAGACGGTACTGTTGAAAAATGGGACTCGCCTTGGAAAGGTAAGGAACAAGAATTAGAAGAATTATTAGAAAGAGACTTTCAAAAGGTAAAGGCTCAATTATTAGGAGAACCAATAAATGAAATCATCAATACTTAATATTATTTATATACTTGTTTTTATTGTAATTTTCTTTTATATTAAGTATTACATAACAAACTTAAACACGAATGTAATTCAATTACAGCATAATATTGAATTGAGAGAAGCTCAAAACGATAGTATTGCAAAAAAATTAGATAGCATTGCAGTTAAGAAAGTAGAAGTAGTTAACAGAATTGACAATAGAACTACAACTATTAATAATTTACAAGAATCATTAACCTCGATACCGACATACGATACGAGTTTAACAAATGCAGTAATATTTTTACGAGCATTTGGAAATAAACAATTAAATTAACAATGAAAAAATTAATATTTTTTATAATTTTATGTATGGGCTTAGCTATAAATGCAAACGCACAAATGCCAGATACATGTTTTTCTAAAAGAAAGATTATAAATATTTACAATAATATTAGAGTATTAGAACATAAAGATTCTATTCATACTCAATTAATGGAAGAATATAAAGCTCAATGTATAGATTTTAAAACAGCATTAGAGTTAGATAGTATTACCATTATTAGCCAAAAGGCTCAAATTACCAACTTAGAAGAAAATGTAAAAGATTGGAAAAAGATTTACGAAACAGTAAAACCAAAGTGGTATGAAAAGCCACCGATAATGTTTTCTTCTGGTGCAATATTAACAATGTTATTATTTAAATTATTCTAATATGGTTGATGTAAGCGATTATCAAAATAAAGTTGTTCAAACTCCACAAAATGTAAAGGATATTATAAGGGAGGAATATAAAAAATGCGCAAAAGACCCCGTGTACTTTATGCGTAAGTATTGTTATATTCAACATCCAATGAAAGGCAAAATGCTTTTTGATCTTTATCCTTTTCAAGAGCAGTGCTTATATGATTTTAGAGATAATGATAGAAATATTATTTTAAAGTCTCGTCAGTTAGGTATTTCTACTTTATCTGCAGGATATACATTATGGTTAATGGTCTTTCATGAAGATAAAAACTGCTTAACTATTGCAACACGTCAAGAAGTAGCTAGAAACTTAGTAACTAAGGTAAGAGTAATGTATGATAATTTACCTAGTTGGTTAAAGCAAAATGCTCAATCAACAGAAGATAATAAATTATCATTACGTTTATCTAACGGGTCTCAAGTTAAAGCTTCTTCTACATCAGTATCTGCAGGTCGTTCTGAAGCAGTATCATTACTTATTATAGATGAGGCTGCGTTTATTGATTCTAATACAATTGAAGAACTTTGGGGTGGTTTGCAACAAACAATGGCAACGGGTGGTAAATGTATTATGTTATCTACTCCTAATGGTATGGGTAACTTTTTCCACAGAATGTGGCAAAGAGCAGAAGAAGGAGATAATAACTTTCATACTATTAAATTACATTGGACAGTACACCCAGACAGAGATCAAACCTGGAGAGATGCTCAATCAGCAGAATTAGGAGAAAAATTAGCAGCTCAAGAATGTGATTGCGATTTCACGACATCTGGTAATACAGTTATCGAGCCTACAATTTTAAAATGGTATTGGGAAGAATCTGGATTATTATATGATCCTATAGAAAGACGCGGATTTGACGGAAATATGTGGGTATGGAAATATCCTGACGTAACTAAATCATATATGGTTGTAGCTGACGTTTCTCGTGGTGATGCATCTGACTATTCTTCATTTCATATTATTGATATTGAAACCGTTGAGCAATGCGCTACATATAAAGGAAAGTTAGATCCTAGAGATTATGGAAATTTATTAGTAGCAGTTGCAACTGAATATAACGATGCTTTATTAGTAATAGAAAATTCGAATATTGGATGGGCCGCAATACAACCGGCTATTGATAGAGGATATGGAAATTTATTTTATAGCAGTGCAGATTTAACAGTAGTAGATATTCAACAACAAATGGCATCTGGATATGATTTAGCAACTAAATCTAAAATGACTCCAGGATTTTCTCAAACAGTAAAAAATAGACCATTAATCATATCTAAACTAGTAGAGTATATGAGAGATAAAGCTCCTATTATTCATTGTAAACGAACAATTAACGAGCTTCAAAACTTTATTTGGAATAGTTCTAGACCAGAAGCACAATATGGATATAATGATGATTTAGTAATGTCATTATCTATCGCTCTTTGGGTCAGAGATACTGCTTTAAGATTACGACAACAAGGATTAGATCTTCACAGAAAGACAGTAGGCTTAATAGGAAAATCTGCACCTGTATATTCTAGATCATCACATTCACCACAACAAAATCCATGGACAATGAAAGTTGGAAAGCAAGATGAAAATATTTCATGGTTGTTATAAATGCATCAGTATTCCATAAAACATATAATTATAATAAAGATATAAATGTCATTAATAGATAAATCATTAGGAGCAAGATTAGGACGATTATTTTCTAATAACGTTATCGTACGTAGAGTCGGCGGTAAAAAATTAAGAGTAATTGATACTGATAGATTACAATCAGCAGGTAATCTTGAACAATCAAAATATGTAGATAGATTTACTAGATTACATGGTATTAAGCCGAGTATATCTACTTATAATAATAACTACAATTATCAAAGCTCAAGAACAGAACTATATACTGATTATGAAATCATGGATATGGATTCTATTATCGCAGCAGCATTAGATATTTATTCTGACGAATCAACACGTAAGAATGAATATGATGAAATCTTAACCATTAAAAGTTCAGACGAAACAATTAAAAAAGTATTAGAGAATTTATTCTATGATATTTTAAATATCGATTTTAACTTATGGCCTTGGATTAGAAGTATGAATAAATACGGAGATTTTTATTTATATTTAGATATTAGAGAAGATATTGGTATTGTTAATGTTACTCCGCTTTCTGCTTATGAAGTAATTAGAGAAGAAGGAACAGATCCAAACAATCCTTATCATGTACAATTCTCTATTATGGGCAATAATAAAAACAAGTATAAAAATTACGAGATTGCTCATTTCCGCTTATTAACAGATTCAAATTTCTTACCATACGGTAAATCAATATTAGAACCAGCACGTAAAGTTTGGAAACAATTAACAATGATGGAAGATGCGATGTTAATTCATCGTGTAATGAGAGCCCCGGAGCGTCGTATTTTTAAAATAGACGTAGGTAATATACCGCCAAATGAAGTTGATAACTATATGCAGCAAATCATGAATAAAATGAAAAAGCAGCCATATATTGATCAACAAACAGGAGATTATGATTTAAAGTTCAATTTAATGAATATGCTTGAAGATTTTTATCTTCCAGTTCGTGGTGGTACATCTGGTACTGAAATTGATACTTTATCTGGAATGGAATTTACAGGTATCGAGGATATTGAATACTTAAAAAATAGAATGTTAGCAGGTCTTAAAATACCTAAAGCATTTTTAACATTTGATGAGGGTATTGCAGGTAAAGCATTATTAGCTGCTGAAGACGTTCGTTTTGCTAGAACAATAGAACGTGTGCAACGTATTGTAGTTTCAGAGCTTACTAAAATTGCTGTTATTCATTTATTCGCTCAAGGATATAAAGACGAAGATTTAGTGAACTTTGAAATTAGTTTAACTACTCCGTCAATTGTTTATGAGCAAGAATTAATCGCTCTTTGGAAAGAAAAAATTGAATTAGCAAAAGAAATTAAAGAAGCAAAATTATTATCAGAAGAATGGATTTATAAAAATATATTTAAACTATCTGATAATGAATGGCAAAATGAAAGAGATAAAGTATTAGATGATATGAAAAATAATTTCCGTCAAACTCAAATCGAAGAAGAAGGAAATGATCCATTATTAACTGGAGAATCTTTTGGTACGCCTCATGATATTGCTAATTTACATGTAAGTAAAAGAAATGCTGGAGGTGATATAGAAATAGAAAATAACGGAAGACCTAAAAAAGGTGGTTCTATATATGGAACTGATGCTCATTCATTAGGAAGAGATCCGATTGGTTCTAAAGGATTTAAACCAGCAGTTGATTTATCTGTTAAAGAAGGTGTAAATACGTCATCAAGTAAAGATGCTGCAAAAAGATTAGGATTAGTTCATGTAAAGAAAAATACATCTAAGAAACTAATATTAGAAAGTATTCAGCCAAACAAAAAACAAGACGCTGACGCAGGGACTTATCTAGATGAATCTAACATTTCGGAATGATTTATTAACATCGTAAATAATTATTAATGTAATATATACATAGTATCAATACTGTATGAAAAAAATTAAGCATAATAAGCTTCGCAACACGGGTATAATATTTGAATTATTAGTAAGACAAATAACTTCTGATATTTTAAATAATAAAGACTCACAAGCAATTCAAATTGTAAAGGAATTCTTCTCTAAGAAAAATGGCTTAGCTCATGAACTAAAACTATATCAAACTTTAACTAATGAAAAACTTTCTAGCGAATGGAAAGCTGGGCAATTATTAGAAGCCGTAGTTAAATCAAGAAAAAAATTAGACGAACAGTCTTTAGAAAAACTTAAGTATAGTTTAATTAAAAGAATTCGTGAGAGCTATAAATTAGAAGACTTTTTTCAACATAAGGTAAATAATTACAAAGTATTAGCTAGCGTATATAAATTATTTGAATATGCTGAAGCAGATAATCCTGTTGATGTTGTTGATTCTAAATCTTGTATTTTTGAACACTTAATTAGAAAACCAGAAGATACTCCTAGTGTTGAAAGTTTAATTGAAACGCAGTTTGGCAAAGAAGATAAAGATATTAGATTATTATCATATAAAATCTTATTAGAGAAATTTAATAATAAGTATAATAAATTAAATCCTAATCAAAAACAATTATTAAAGCTCTATATTACGAATTCTCCAAATAACCAAAATGAATTATTTGAGTTTGTAATTAGTTCAGTTAAAAGCATTAAAACAGACTTAGATAAAAACATTAAAAAATGTGATAATCAAGTAGTTCAAATTAAACTATCAGAAGTAAATAATTTATTAACTACTATTACCGAATCAAGAATAATTAAAGATAATCATGTATTGTCTTTATTAAGATACTTTGAATTAGTAAAAGAACTTAAAAAAATTAATTAATATGGCATTCAAAAGACTTTTACAAGAAATCGAAGATAAATTTAATGAAATAAACAATATCGTCGAAGATGATTTTATTGTTGAAGAACCATATTATCTAGAAATATCTATTAGAGATGCTAAAAAAGCAATGGATGTTGCTCATAATAATATTTTCATTAGAAGAGCTTTAAAAGATTCATTTTTAAATATGGATGGTTCTAATGTATATAAATCTAAAGACGAAAATATTATTGAAGAATTAATTAATATTTTTAACGAATCTGGAATTGAGATTATCGATTCTAATGTTGGAGAATTAGCAGAAGCTTCTACATCAGCCGGAGTTCCTGGATATTTAACACCTAATGCTTTTGGTCATGAAGCTCCGGAAAGTGCTATCACGGCATATGGAATGAAAAAAGTAGGCGCGCCTACTAAAAATACTAAAACATTAAAAGAATCAAACTACAAGACAATGATGTCTGAAATGTATAGTATATTAGAAGAAGGTAAGTATAATGATATTAAAAATGATCCTACCGTTTCTCCTAAAAAAAAAGTAAACTACGCAATTGCTGAAGTATATACTAAGTTATATGAAATTGAAAAAATCATTTCAAGAAACATGAAACTTAAAAATGAAATGAATGTTGATAACAGAATGTATTGGAAATCAACAAAAGAAAAATTATCTAAGCTTTCTGAAAGATTAAATAGAGTTTCGAGTTACTTAAAAAATCTAAGCGCATAATAATAAATAAAAATAACATGAGACTTAAAAATAAAATATTAATTGAGGGAGATACATTAAGAATCTTCGAAACAGTATCCCCAGAAAGAAGAAGAGAGTTAGAACAAACAGCTAAAGAAATTTATAATAACTCCGGAAATTCAGATGCTAATGAAAGAGATGAGATGATGAAAGAAATGGGCATTATGGATGATGAAGAGCGAAATGAATTAGCTGTAATGATAAATAATCTTGCAGATTTAGAAATGAATGAAGGTTCATTCAATCCTATGAAAGGTAAAAAAATGTATTATCATGTATTAGAAGACGGAGGTTATGGCCGTATAGGTCATCAAGGTTATTATAATACTCCAGAAGAAGCTCAAAAAAGAGCTGATGAATTAGCTGATATGTTTCCTAGGTCTGAGTTTTATATTGAAGCTTATCCTAGTACAAAAGAACCAGTTACAGTAACTATGAAAAATAATACCGTTAATGAAGCTAAGGAAAAGAAAGACCCTGCTGAGAAAAAGAAAGCAGAGAAAACTAACTACGGGCATAAAGATATGTCAGATGTAGATATGGTTAATCCTTATGAATTAAGAAAAGGAATTAGAATAGAAATGGTAGATACTGATGATTACGAAAAAGCAATGGATAAAGCAGTTAAGAAATTAAAGAAAGATCCAATTTATTACAGTAATCTAATTTCTAATGCTAAAGAAACTAAAGGCAAAAGAGCAGATGTACCTACAGAAATAAAAGATAAGAAGCTTAATAAAGTATCTGATAAATTAAAGGATAAAGCAAATGAAATGTCAGTATCTAAAAAAGATGCTACTAAAAAGAATGCCAATGATTCTTTAAATAAAAAAGAAAAAGCTTCTGGAAAACCCAAAGGAGTTAAAGAAATGACAATGAAATCTAAATCTTCTAAAGGAATGAAATCTATGACAGTTCCTGGAAAAGAAAAGAAAGTATCATTAAAAGAGAATATTAATCTTTGGGATGCATTTAAAAAGAACATCTTAAGATAATTATATAAAATGAATACTAATTTACTTATAGATTATCTTCCGTTTGAAGTAACGCCTCAAATGATTAATGAATCTCTAGAACAAAATGGCGGTCGTTTAATTGTTAAAGGTACTTTACAACGAGCAGATGCTTTAAATCATAACGGAAGAACTTATCCTAGACCTATATTAGAGCGTGAAGCTTCTAGATATCTTGGACAAGAAGTTAAAGAAAGAAGAGCATTGGGAGAATTAGATCATCCAGATTCTTCAGTTATTAACTTAAATAATGTTTCTCATAATATTTTAGAGATGCATTGGGACGGTGATGATTTAGTAGGAACTGTTGAAGTATTACCTACACCTAGCGGAAATATTTTAAAAGCATTATTTCAAGCCGGTATTAAATTAGGTATTAGTTCAAGAGGTTTAGGTTCAGTTAAGCAAATTGACGAGCAAGGACATGTACAAGTTCAAGATGATTTTAATTTATTATGCTTTGACTTTGTTTCTAGTCCATCAACCCAAGGAGCTTATTTAAGTCCTATTAATGAAGGTTCTGGTCAAATAAACATAACAAACAAATATTATTCTGTAGAAAAAATTATCACAGATATAATAACAGACTTTAAATAATAAGAAAATGGCAAAAGATAATAAAATAAAACTTAGGGGTCTTTTAAATGAAGCCTTTGGTACTTGGGGAGTTGTTACGCACGCTCATCCAAATCGTAAAAGACTTCAAGAACAAGAACCAGGAGCACCTGCACCAGTCCCAACAAGACCTGCACCTCAACCAGCTAGAACACAACCAAAGCCTCCGATGCCTACAAAGCCTCAACAAAGGCCAGCTGTTAATGATGTTCCTGAAGAACCAAAACAAACTCCTCCACCAAAAGAAAACCTTAACTTTAAAGTTGGGCCTGGATTTAAAGTGGAATTTGATGGGAAGCCTGGTCAATATTATATTATTAGAATCATGAATACTTCAATGACTAATTTTTTAGTAATTAATGACAAAATAGGAAAGCCAGTACAATTTATCGGAGTAAGTGTAGAAAAAATTAATTCTGATGAAAAAGGTAAACCATTTAATAAAGAATAATATAATGACTAGTTTAAAAAGAATTATAAGCGAAAAATGGATGCAAAATGAAGCATCGGAAAAAATAAAATTATCTCCTAAAGATAAAAAAGAAATCATGGAGATGATTGGTAAGTTTAATGAATATGGTAATCATATATACAGAGCAGACGAATTACGTAATATTACTAATGAAATGAAAGATGTAATTCAAAAAGCTAAAGATATGACTTTACAAGAAACAGAAGGAAGCTTTGATGGTATTACAGTAGGCCGTCATATGAAAACATTAGAAAGTTCTATGCAATTATTTGAAAAGACAGCTGGTGAAATTAATACTTTACAACAAAGATTAGAAAGTGTTTATGAAGATATCGGAAGTGTATTAAATAAATATTACAAGATAAATGAAAATGAATTAGATGCAGTAGGACATGAAGATAGCGATATTAATAATGACGGTCAGGTAAATAACAGCGATGAGTATTTAATGGCAAGAAGAAAAGCAATTTCAAAAAATATTGATAATAATATAAGTGAAAGAGAAATTAATAAATTTAAAAGATTAGCAGGTATTAAATAACTAAATCTTAAAAAGCTCTAAGAAATTAGGGCTTTTTTACTGAATATACAAAAAAGTATCAAAAAGTATAATGTTTTTATAACATTGGTAATATATATAATAAATTCCAATATCGTATTTCTAATATACGATTACAAAAATATCTAAACCGCTTTTATAGTTCACTAATAACTATACCGATTTATTTCGTGCGGATAAAAAAATCACATAAAAATAAAAATGCAAGACTTATTAAAAGAAGCTATTGCTGATGCAAAAGCAGTTAAAGAAACAGCCATTGCTAATGCTAAGTTAGCTTTGGAAGAAGCATTCACCCCAAGAATTCAATCTATGATTTCTTCTCGTTTAGCAGAAGAAGGAATGGAAGATGAAGAAGGAATGGAAGATGAAATGCCAATGGAAACTCCAGGAATGGAAGATGACGGAATGGATGTAGGAGATTTATCAATTGACACTGATGGTGATGGACAATTTGATGAATTCGACATTATGTCAAGAGGCGTAGAAGCAGAAGAAATGCCAGCAGAAGAAATGCCAGCAGAAGAAGAGCTTGATGAATATGATTTATCAGAAATTTTACGTCAGTTAGACGAAGAAGAATACGAAGATACTCCAGAAAAAGATGTAGCTGGAACAAGCAAAGAAAAATTTGGTTCACCAGAAGGCCCAGGTACAGAACACTTAGAAGAAGAAGTAGACATTGATGCTTTATTAGAAGAATTAATGGGCGATGAAGAAGAAATGGATGAATATGGTATGGAGCATAACGATATGGATTACGATGGCGATGGTAAAGTTGATGCAAAAGATACTTTATTAGCTAAAGAAAATGCTAAAATGAAAAAAGAATTAGAAGAAGCTTATAGCGCAATTAAAACTATGAAAGATAGCTTAAATGAAGTTAATATGCTTAATGCAAAACTTTTATTCACAAACAAATTATTTAAAGCTCATACTTTAAATGAATCGCAAAAAGTTAAAGTAATTGATACTTTCGATCGTGCTAGAACAATTAGAGAAGTTAAATTAGTATATGCTACTTTATCTGAATCTTTCTCAAGCAGAAAAACATTAGTAAAAGAATCAGTTGCATCTAAACCAGTTGCATCAACAAAACCTAAACAAACTATTTTATCTGAAGGCGAACAAATTGCGAACAGATTTAAGAAATTAGCAGGTTTAAAATAATTAAATAATTAACAATTAAAAACAAAAAAACATAAACATTACTATGAGTAATTTAAATGCAATTCAAAAGATCGTTTCATCTACACAAGATAGATCTTTTCAACTTTTAGAAGAATCTAAAGGTTTAGTTAACAAATGGGCTAAGACCGGTTTGTTAGAAGGAGTTGATAGCGAATATGACAGAGCTAGCATCTCAATTTTATTAGAAAACCAAGCTAAGCAATTAATCACAGAATCTAGCAGAACAGGTACAGCAGCAGGATCAGAAGAATGGTCAGGTGTTGCTCTTCCATTAGTAAGACGTATTTTCAGTGAAATCGCTGCTAAAGACTTCGTTTCAGTTCAACCAATGTCTTTACCTTCAGGTCTAGTATTTTATTTAGATTTTAAATATGGTACTACAAACCAAGCAGGTTTTGCAACTGGTAATACAGCTGGTGCATTACCAGGTCAGCCAGGTTACCAAACTAATTCAGTATTTGGTGTAACTAATACAACTGGTGATCCATCAGGTGGTCTTTATGGTGCTGGTAGATTTGGTTATTCTATTGCTACTACGGCTAGTATAGGATTACAATCAGGATCAGGTACTATTCCTACAAGTACAACTTTTGCAACAGCATCAATCGTAGCATCTGATTATAACTACGATACAAGATTTTTTAATACTTATTCAGCTTCATTAGCAGCTGGTACGCCCTCAATGTACACTGTAACAGTTGCATCTTCTTCGATTCCTAACTTTGACACAGAAGGCGTAAGAGCATTTAATATTTCTTCATCAACAGGTATTATGACTGTATTCCCTCAATTTACTAGAGTAAATAGTGATAATACTGCAGTTACATTTGTAGTTTCAGGTTCCGCTCAATCATTATTTAGAAGTTCAAATACATTGACAGTATTCTATGAATTACAACCTACAGCAGCAGGTCGTGGTGATTTTGAAGCTGGTGGATATGGTAATGGCGGTGGATATAGCGCTACAGGAAATGCTACATCAATTGATACAAACGTTAACATTCCAGAAATAAACGTTGAATTACGTTCTGAGCCAATCGTTGCTAAGACTCGTAAATTAAAAGCTATTTGGACACCGGAATTTGCTCAAGATTTAAATGCATACCATGCAATTGACGCTGAAGCAGAATTAACTTCAATGTTATCTGAGTATATATCTCAAGAAATTGATTTAGAGATTTTAGATATGTTGATTCAAAATGCAGTAACTATAGAAGGATGGTCAGCAGTAATTGGCCGAACAGTAGATACTAATCAAACTGCAACAGATAAAGGTATTGTAAATGGATTTAATGGTATCGTTGATGCTTCTGCAAACCAATTCTACAACCAACAAACTTGGTTCCAAACTTTAGGAACTAAAATCCAAAAGGTATCTAACAAAATTCATCAAAAAACAATGCGTGGTGGAGCTAACTTCTTAGTTTGTTCTCCAGACGTTGCAACTATCTTAGAATCTATCCCAGGATATGCAGCAGATACTAATGGTGATAAGATGCAATTTGCAATGGGTGTTCAAAAAGCTGGTATGATGAATAATCGTTTCCAAGTTTACAAGAACCCTTATATGTTAGAAAATACCATTTTAATGGGTTACAGAGGAAATCAATTCTTAGAAACAGGTGCGGTTTATAGCCCATATGTTCCATTGATTATGACTCCTTTAGTTTACGATCCGAATAACTTCACTCCAAGAAAAGGTGTAATGACTCGTTACGCTAAGAAGATTGTCCGCCCGGAATTTTACGGTGTAATTAGAATAATGGATTTAAATAGAATCTAATTCTAAATAAAATAAAATAGAAGAAGACGGAAGAAATTCCGTCTTTTTTTATGTTCATATGCCCCAAAATCTTATCGTATACGAACTTTTATTATAAACTGGTATTCTTATATAGAGTACGAAAAATATTAGTGTATAAGTGTGCTTATACTTTTTAACAACGAATGATATTTATATTAAATTTAGTTATAAATATGAAAGATCCAAATCGTCAACGTAAAACAGAAATTAAAGCAATTAGTGCTGTTCAATTAAACGAAGAGCAAAAAGAAGCTAAAAGATTAATTGTAGAAAATCAAATAGTAGTTGTTACCGGAAGAGCTGGTAGTGGTAAAAGTTTAGTATGTGCTCAAGCTGCTTTAGACTTCTTAAAGAAAAAACAAATCGAATGTATTTATAACACTAGAGCAGCCGTGGAAGTTGGAAGAACTTTTGGATATTTACCTGGAGATTTAAAAGATAAATTTGACCCGTATTTAGAAGCTTTAATAGAAAACTTAAATAAATGTTGCGTTGATAAAACAGAGGTAGCAAAATTAATTGAGCAGGAAAAAATAAAAGCAATGCCTGTGCAATTTGTAAGAGGCAAAACAATGGATGATATTCTTATAGTTGAAGAAGCTCAAAACTTAACTAAAGGAGAAATGTTAGCTCTTTTAACTAGATTAGGAAAAACAGGTAAAATTGTTATAAATGGCGATAATGAGCAAAGCGATATTAGAACTCCAGACGGTCAAGTAAACGGGCTTACTTATGCAATTGAATTATCTAAAAAAATAGAAGAAATTAAGTGGATAAAGTTAAAAGAAAATCATCGTAGTGATTTAGTTGGTAAGATATTAGATTATGAGTACGGTAATTAAAAAGTATGAGATTAGTCTAACAATAGACGGAAGATTGGTTATGTTGAAGATTCAAAGACCTGGATTAGAATATATTAATGAGTATTTTCAAAATCTTGCCGGAGAAAATAAAGAATATATCATTAACTATATAAAAGAAGTAGAATGTTTATAACAGATGAAAAGCTTCAAAAAGCTTTAGATGAAATGAAAAGTCAAGGATTTGAGTTGGGCAGAGTCTATTCTAATCCATATGCACGAGCATTTATACCACAAACGACAGCTTCAATAGAATTAATTAAAAAATAAAGAATAGTCTTAGTAGTGATATTGGGACTATTTTACTGTATATACATAATTATATTAAAGAAACTATAATTATGGCAGCCGGTAAATATAACTTTACAATAGAACAAGGAGCAACAGTAGATTTTGAAATTCAATATAAAGACTCTAATAATAAGCCCGTAGATTTAACGGGATATTCTGGGAGAATGATGATTAGATCTAACTTTGCTGATAATACTCCTACTACATACTTAACTTTATCTAGCTCGTTAAATTCTGACGGGACTGGCTTAAATTTTAGTGGCAGCAGAAGTACTAAACCACCTACAAGTGGTTCTATTGGAATTTATATTGCAGCATGTACTTCTTCTGCTCTTACATTTGTAACAGCAAGATATGATTTAGAAATTTATTCGGGAAGTAATTGCCCGTACACGGTAAGATTATTAGAGGGTCAAGTTAACTTAAGTAAACAAGTAACAGTATAATGTCTACAGTAAATATTAATACAGAAAACAATACAGTATCAATTCAAGATATAAATCAAGAAATATCTGTAACAGATAATAATAAAAATACTACTGTATCTATTCCTCAAACAAATACCAATGTAATTCAAGTAAATACACCTGGTCCTCAAGGCCCTGTTGGCCCGCCAGGTACTGGCGGGGGAGGTTCTTCAATTGATACAGGATCGTTTGCAACAACTGGTTCAAATACGTTTATAGGTAATCAAACTATAACAGGTTCAATAATATTTAATAGTGGATCTCGAATAACGTCAACTTATTACGGCAATACCTATCCTGGATATATTGATATTGTAGCAGGAGCGCCGGATGGATTTGTTGAATTACTATCATATAATGAATCATCTTCTCTTGTAGTAGAGGATTATGGTGTATATATAGCAGCACACTCAAGCTCACTATTTAATTTATGGGAATTTAGAAATGATGGTAGATTACTAGCTCCTAGAGGAATAGAAGCTCCCTCATTTACAGGATCATTATTTGGAACAGCATCATTTGCTAATACAGCCTCTTTTGCTCCCAATTATTTATTATTAAGTAACACGGGTTCGTTTGCAACTACATCATCTTTTAATAGTTTTACAAGCTCTATTAATAATAAAACGGGTTCTTTTGTAACTACATCATCTTTTAATAGTTTTACAAGCTCTATTAATAATAAAACGGGTTCGTTTGCAACTACAGGCAGTAATATATTTATTGGAAATCAAACTATATCAGGTTCTGTATATATTAACGTAGGAAATGATGGAACATTTCAAATTATTAGAGGCAATACAACAATAACTATAAATACAGACGGTAATTTTGTACTTACGGATTCTTCAACAGGCACATCGACGATAATAGCATCTGATGAAATTATTATGAATTCTTAAAAATAATAACAATAATGGCACAAACAATTATATCAGCAGGATCAATAAAAACACCTATAGTTAGTTCTCCCGTATTACAAACACAATCTGGCTCGTTTATTACGTTACCGGTTGCGCCGATCCCACCACCCGGTGTACAAATCCTACCATACGAATCTTTATTATTTGAATTTGACACTACAAAATATTTTGGATTAATAGCAGATGTATATGTAAAAAATAATAATACAGAAGTATTTTCTATTTTAACTGCGTATGTAGTTGGAAATTATTATGGTGATCTAGCTCAGATAACAGTTACATTAATAGATAACGTAGTATATCCGAGCGGCAATACTGAAATAAGAGATAATATAATAATTGGCCCAGCTGGACTTTTACAACCACAAGAGCCTCCTATTATATATATAGTTGCTCAAAATTTTAATACCGGTTCTAGTTACACAGTAGATACTATAATACGTGGATTTACAAAATAATAAAAGAAAACAAATAATATGTCATATAATATACGAACAACTTTAGACGTACAAGATAACTTAAATATTGGATTAAATGCTAGTATTAGTGGAAGTTTAACTGTTACGGGAAGTATAAATGGAAATTTAAATGGAACAGCAACAAGCGCATCTTATGTATTAAATGCAGTAAGTAGTTCAAGGGCTGTAAGTAGCTCATTTGCACAAACAGCTTCTTTTGCACTTCAAGTATCAACTAGTATATCCACACAGAACTTACAACATAACGTACTATTTGTAGATACATCAGGACCAGGATTTATTCAAGTAGATGGAGGTTTAAGATATAATCCTAACCAAGATCTATTAACAACTACCTCCTCATACACTCTTCTAGCAAATACTGCTTCTTACGTTCAAAATGCACAAAGTGCTTCATATGTACTGCAAGCGGTAAGTTCATCCTATGCTTTAACAGCATCATTTGCTCCTAACTACCAACTAACAAGCGGTACGGGTTCAATGTTAGCTCCTTATGTGTTAAACTCTAGTACATCAAGTTTTACAACTACTAGCTCATTTAATTCATTTACGAGCTCTATAAACAATAAAACGGGTTCGTTTGCAACAACCGGTAGTAATACATTTATTGGAAATCAAACTATAACTGGTTCTTTAACTGTATCTAGCTCTAATAATACTCAACTATTAATAGGAACAAATACGTTATTTGTTAGTAGTAGTGGTAACGTAGGTATAGGAACATCAACACCTAGTGTAACATTAGATGTTGTTGGCTCTATAAGAGCTAGTAGCACATTCTTTGGTACGACATCTCAAATTAATAATATTTCAACTAATGGTGCAGATTTATCTATTAAAGGAACTGGTGGTATTACTTATATAACTATGCTTAAGGATAGCGGCAGCGTTGGTATTGGAACAATTACACCGTCAGCATCACTTCACATATCAGGGTCATCAAACTCTGCACTATTAAAAATAGATTCCCCAGCATCTTCAAATATATTATTTGTTAGTAGTAGTGGTAACGTAGGTATAGGAACATCAACACCTGCTGTAAAATTAGATGTATTTGGTACAGGACAAATAATAAACATGGGTAATGGAACATCTACAGACGCTTATATTGACTTTGCAGGTAACAGAGGAAAATTTGGATTTGAAGCTGCAACTGGTATTCGTTTTCAAGGAACAAATACAAGACCTATTGTATTTGCTTTAGGAACGTGGGGTACAGGTGAAATAGCTAGATTTTCAACTCAAGGATTTTTTGGTTTAAATACAACTACTCCAAGCGCTTGGTTACATATATCCGGTACAATTGCTAGTAGTTCGTTATTTAAAATTGATGCACCTGGTTCTGCTAGTATATTTGAGGTAAGCGGAAGTGGTGTTGTAACAATTAACGGAGCAATACCAGTAACTAGAAATGTAACAGGATATAATGTAACAAGATTTACTAACTCAGCATCATTTGATAATATTCGTGTAGCAATATCATCTAGCGGTAATCCGGTGGCAAGTTCAGTAAGTGGAAGTGTAAATGTATTTTATAGTGCAATATCTTCCGTAGCTGGTTCTGCTATATCAAGTAGTGTTAATACCGGCGCTATATTTACAACAGGAAGCTGGTCAGTATTAACATCAGCAGCGTTAGGTAGCGGTGGAGATACAATAACATCTCATATCCAAGATCAAGATAGAGGAAGATTATACAGAGCAACATTTATACAAACAGTAGGGCCTGCTAGTGGGTCTGTAGTTATAGAAAGACTAATTTAATAAATAATAAATAACATGGCAATACAAGTAACGGGATATTATAAACTCCCATCAGAATTAATTTGTGAATCACCTTTAGTAACATTAATTCCTCGTTTAGAATATAAAGGGGCAATTAACTTAGAAGTGGTTATTGGTAATCATACAATTCTTCGATATGATATTGATAAAAATACATTAATATATAAAGAAGAAATTACAGACCCATACTCTAAATTAATAGATGCATTAGAAATATATGTGATTAACGAATTACAAAATTCTAATGAATTTAATTTAAAGGCTACGTACGAGCATATATAAGTACGTAATTATAGTATCAACTTGTGATCCTACATAATTATAATAAAGACGAATAATAATGAATGGATTAACAATAGATATTCCAATTTGGACAGGTAATTGTACATTTTCTCCCGGAGATACTCCTTTCGGGTATTTTGATTATGATTTTCAGTTTCAACTTGATGCTCCAAAAGTAGCAGATTTTTGTGCAAGACGATTAGGATATCCTATGATGGACGTAGAACTTCAATCTGGGTCTTTCTTTGCTTGTTTTGAGCAAGCTACATCAGAATTTGGAAATATCATTAATGAATATAATATCGTAGATAATTTTATTAATCTTCAAGGAAGTGCTTATAACTCTAATTCAAATTTATCTCAAAAGAATATTGCTCCAAACTTAGGACGTACTCTTCAATTATCTAAAGAATATGGAAGTGAAGCTGGCGTTGGAGGAAGAATAACATGGAGAACAGGAAGTTTATCTTGTTATTCAGGGCAACAAAATTATAATATCAATACATTATTTAGAGATGTAGTTCATCCTAATGAAGATATTGAGATTAAAAGAATATTTCATGATGGACCTCCTGCTATTGTAAGATACTTTGACCCGTTTGTAGGAACTGGTATGGGTACGCAACAAATGCTTCAATCTTTTGGTTGGGGTAGTTATTCTCCAGGAGTATCATTTTTAATGATGCCAATGTATTCTGATTTATTAAGATTACAAGCAATTGAATTTAATGATATGATAAGAAGAAGTTCTTATACATTTGAATTAATCAATAATCAATTAAAACTATTTCCTATTCCTACTTATAATTTTATACTATACTTTCAATATATAGTAGAATCAGATAGAAATGCTATAGACAATATTACTACATCAGGAGTAGTTTCTGATATGAGTAATGCTCCATTTAATAAAATACAATACGGAGATGTTAATGATGTAGGAAAGCAATGGATTTTAAAATATACGTTAGCATTAGCAACGGAAACATTAGGTAATGTTCGTAATAAGTACGATTCAATTCCTATTCCTAATGCAGAGATTCGTATGAACGGAGCTGATTTAGTAACTCAAGGACGTGAAAACCAAACTACATTAGTTACTGATTTACGTGGAGCATTAGATAAAGTATCGCGTCAAGCTCAACTTGAAAAGCAACAAGCAGAGAATGATGCCGTGCAAACAACATTAAACAAGATACCATTAAAAATTTATGTGGGCGGAATAATTCCATTTTTATTTTCTTTATTATTTTGTTGCGTATGATAGTATGTAAAATATGCGGTAAAGAAAAAAATTAAAGATATTATATGAAACATAAAATTATACTTAAAGAAGAATCTTTAGACTTTTACGAATGCATGGCAATTGTAAAAATAAAAAAGGAAAGAACTAAATTATCAGATGCATACGATGAAATAAGAGCAATACCATATATTGTTACTGCACAGCCAAAGCATTCTGATTTTATTGAGAAGCGAAGTAACGAGTTATATGATTATGCTCAATTAAAAATAAAGTTTTTATCATATAAAGAAACGCCTTTAGATTCTTTAAATGATATTAGAGAAACGGCAACAAAAGGATTAGGAGATACTGGTAAGTATAAAGTATATGGACTAGTCGGTCTTATTGCAAGAGAAGATACAATACAATTAATAGAAAGAAAATAAAATGTCATTATTTGGTTCAGCTCGTGATTATTCTTTAGTAACGAAATTTAACAGAGAGCTTGTTTATAAACTAGTAGATACAGAAGTCGGATATTATAAATTCGTCTTAGATCAATCTCGTGTTAATTTATACGGAGAAGGAATTTCTAAAGTATATTATCAGCCAGTAAGAACACCTATTTATATTAGCAGAAGTCCTAATGATGCAGTTCAAACAGATGCCGGTATTGATGCAATGGTAGCTATTGAGTTTTATATTTTAAGAGATACAATGTTAACATTAAATATCGTACCGGAAATTGGCGATATTATTAATTGGGATGATAAATATTACGAGATTGACAATACTACAGAAAATCAATACTTTGCTGGAAAAAATCCTGATACATGGGTAAAGGGTAATGATTTCGGTGGGAGTTTATCATTTATGTGTAATGGGCATCAAGTAAGAGAATCGCAACTTCAATTATTAGATTTAAACTATGGTATCAATAATCAAGATTATGATTTACCTTTAAATATTTAACTAAATGGCTAAGCAAATTACAAAAAAACAAAATCAATACAGAGATAATATTAATCCAGATGTACGTGTAAATCAAGTTGCTAACAACGAAAATTTGCGTGCAGTTAAAATTGGACTGTATGATGTTGATGCTGCAATTAAATGGCATTTAGAGAACGTTATTCAAGTTCAAATAAACACTAATCAAGGAGCTAAAAAAGTACCTGTATTATTTGCTACACCAGAAAAATGGAGCGGAGTTCAAACTCAAGGATATTTAAGAGATAATAATGATAAGATCATGGCACCTGTAATTGTTCTTAACAGAACTGGATTTGAACAGCGTCAAGATTACATGAAGAATGAAGTATTAAAGAATGAAGGAAATCAATGGATATTTGAAAGAAAATATTCTTCAAAAAACAAATATACTCCTTTTGATATCTTAACAAACACTAAACCTATTAAAGAATATTATGCAATGGATATTCCGAGATATATCCATATAACATACGATATAATTTGTTGGACAGAATTCTTAGAACAAATGAATGAGTTAGTAGAACAAATTATGTTTTTTAATGGTACAGCATTTGGAGATACTCAAAAATTTCCAACAATGATTTCATCTCCGTCATTTGAATTAAGTAATGATATTGGAAGTGATAGATTTGTAAAAGCAAAGTTTCAATTTACTACTAAAGCTTATTTAATTAATGAAGATGAAAGAAATAGGCCTACAATTCAAAAATTAATACCTGCTAATAAAGTAGTAGTTAGTTTTAATGAAACAACTATTCCATTACAACCCGTAAAACTTCAAAATACGAGCGGTTCTTCTAATTACTAAATAATTAATTAGGACTTACTACTTTAATTTATTATATTATAAGAAGTTATAACGTTATGGAAACACTAAAAATTCAACTTACAAACATTTTCGTACTAGAAGAAGAGTTAACAAAACTGCTTAATGAAAAGATTTCATTATCAACAAAATTTTGGTTATTAGAACTTAATAAACAAGTTCAAGAAATTAAACCTATTATCGAATCTTTACGAGATGAGCTTATTAAAACATACGGCACTCCTAATGCAGATGGTAATATTATTATACCATATTATATAGATACTGAAAAAGAAATCATCAATCCTAAATTTGAGCAATTCCAACAAGAATTTAGTACTTTACTTACTCAAGAAAAAGAACTTCAATATAAACCAATTCCATTTTCAATACTAGAAAAAATAGAAACGGAAGAGTCTTATATATTTATATTACAAAACTTAATAGAAAAACAATAAAATGGCAACAACAAAAAAACTAACACAAGAAGAGTTAGATGAATTAAAAAGCATTCAAAACAAGTATTTAGAATTAACAGCTCAACTAGGTCAAATACACTTAGAGAAGATTAATTTAACATTAGCATTATCTAGTATGGATGATGAGCTTTCTAAATTACAAGGCGTGTTTTTAGAATTAAAAGAGCAAGAATCTAAAGTTCAGGAAGCATTTACTAAAAAATATGGTCTAGGTACTGTAAATTTAGAGTCAGGTGAATTTATTTCGGAGGTTTGATCTTAAGATACTATAATTATATTTGTAGAAAGATTCTCTCTACACAAACCAACAAAATTTATAAACTTTAACAAATAATGGCAACAGAAAGAATTATTAGCCCAGGCGTATTTACCAACGAGAACGACCTATCGTTTCTTCCCGCTGGTATAGCTCAGATAGGAGCAGCCTTCGTAGGACCTACGTTAAAAGGGCCAGCTTTAGTACCAATGCAGGTATTAACTTATCAAGATTATCAAGTAATGTTTGGAGGTGAAGATTCATCTCAGACTTACATCCCTTATGCAATCAAAAATTATTTAAAAAATGCAGGATCTGCTATGGTAGTTCGTATTTTAGGTAATGGCGGTTGGACATTTACTACAAGCACAAATAAATTAGCTGCTGTAGCAGTTGCTTCAACAGGTTCAACAATTACATATCAAATTGTTTCAGGATTACATCCAGCAAAAAACAATAACAGTACTAATTTTGACTTAGGAGCATCAACAGCAATAAGCGGTAATATTTCTAATAACTTTACATTAACAGCGTCAGGCAGTAACTTAACAGCTAAATCTTATACCGTATCTATCAATCGTCAAAACACTACCTTTATTAGTAAAGTAATTGGAAGCACTCCAGATTCTACTAAAATAAGTAATACAAGTTATAATAATGGAATTTATTCATATGTGACGTTTGAAGACTTTAGTACTAATATAGCAAATGGATATGGCGTATCTGTAACTGTTAGTTCAAGTAGCTTTACTTTATTAGGAACTGCTAATAATAACTATACTACCGCATTTTCAGTAACTAGCTCTACTCCGGGCGTTGGTTCTGGTAATAGTTTTTTAACAGCATCAAATGGATGGTCATCTACTCCGACTGCTACTCAAAATTGGGTATTAGGTTCTGAAATATTTATAGCTACGTTAACGACAGCATCTATAAAAGCAGCAATGCCGATAGAATCGTTTAACTTTATAACAGGATCTCCTCAATATTTAAATATTGGATTAGAAACAACATCTAACCCAAGTATATTAAATACATCGTATTATGATTATGTCCCGACATTAACTACTTATAATTCAGGCTCAGGTACATTTACTATGTACTTAAATGGTGATATAGTATGGTCTTCTTATTCTAATACTACATATAACATTAATCAAAATAGCTTTCCTTTCCTAGGAACAATAACTCCTACAAAAGTAGTATACCCTGTAGTTTCTGGAAGTAGTACGCCTACATCATTTATACCAACAGTAACAGTTTTAACGTCATCATATACTGTAACATTCCCAGATTATAATAATGCTTCTACTCCATGGATTACATCAGGTCTTAATGGTAGCAATGTTAAAACAACTCAAAATTTATTTAAAGTTCATCATTTAAGTGACGGTAATGATACTAATACAGATGTTAAAATTAGCATTACTAACTTAAGAGAATATTCTTCTGGTAGTTATTCTACATTTGATTTATTAGTTAGAAGCTATAGCGATACTGATAACAGACCTAATATATTAGAACAATACAGAGGATTAACATTAGACCCAGATAGCCCTCAATATATTGCTCGTGTAATTGGAGATAAATATAAAGAATTTGTTACTTCAACTAATAAAGTTGTTGAGTATGGTAATTACAATAACGTTTCTAAATACGTAAGAATAGAAATGGATCCTGCAGTAGATTCAAAAGCTGTAAGTGAAACTTTATCTCCTAGAGGATTTAGAAAACTAAAACAAACGTTTATTGGATTTACAAATGCTAATATGCCTCCAGCATCTTATACAGTATCTCAAAATGATTCTGATCAATCATATGTATCTAATAGATTCTTAGGATGGAATTTTGGAGCAGTAGATAATGCTAATTATTTAAAAGCAATTCCTACATCAGCATCAATTGAAGTATCAGCAATTAATTCAGATTTTATTGTTGATCAATTCGTAATGCCAATTAATTCAGGGTATACATATACAGGCACGTTAGATGCAAGAGTTGATATAACCGGTGTTACTGGCCCAACTGCTAATAACGTTCAGTTTACAGTTCCAATGCAAGGTGGTTCAGATGGTATGAGTCCTGCTAGAATTAAATTAGCTGGTGGTGATATTACTGCTACAAATTCATTTGGATATGACTTATCAACCGCAACATCAAACGGAAGTATAAAATATACAGATGCATTTGATATGCTTTCAAATCAAGACGAATATGATATTAATATGTTATTAGCTCCAGGTGTTATTAGAAGATTACATCCATATGTAGCAAATTATATGATATCAACAGCAGAAGGACGTCAAGATACATTTGTAATCGTTGATAATACAGCTAAAGGAGATAGTATTGCAACAGCAGCAAATCAAACAGCTAATATGGATAGTAATTATGCTGCGACATATTATCCTTGGATGCAAGTATTAGATACTTCTATTAATAAGCCTATTTGGGTTCCGCCAAGCGTATTAATGCCAGGAGTATTAGCTTATAATGATTCAGTAGCAGCAGAGTGGTATGCACCTGCAGGTTTAAATAGAGGTGGTATTACAGATGCTATTAATATTGAAACAAAATTAAATCATTCAGAGCGTGATACATTATATGAAAATCAAGTAAATCCAATTGCTTCTTTCCCTAGTCAAGGAATTTGTGCATGGGGTCAAAAAACCTTACAACAAAAGCCTAGTGCATTAGATAGAATCAACGTAAGAAGATTATTAATAACTGTTAAGAAATATATCGCATCTACTTCTAGATACTTAGTATTTGAACAAAATACCGCAGCAACAAGAAATAGATTCTTAAGCATCGTTAATCCTTACTTAGAATCAATCCAACAAAGACAAGGATTATATGCATTTAAAGTTGTAATGGATGACACTAATAATACTCCTGCCGTAATTGACAGAAATTTATTAGTAGGTGATATTTACTTACAACCGGCAAAAACTGCGGAGTTTATAGTAATTAACTTTAATCTAACCCCAACCGGTGCTGAATTTCCTGCTTAATTTATAACATAAATCTAACTTAACAAGAGCAGCTCTATATCTAAAAAATATAGGGCTGTTTTTTTGTACATACGATATTTATTATAAAAATCAATGGCAAAGAAACCAGATAAAAAATCTTCAACTAATATTAAAGCGTTTCATAAAAAAGCTAAGAAAAAGCGCTCGGGTATTGTTTCTAAAAAAAGAACGAGCAATAATAAAAAATCAAAATATTATAAAAAACCATATAGAGGCCAAGGAAGATGAAAAAACTATTACTTGAATCATTAATAAGAGAATGCTTAGAAGAAATGGAATCTGAGCAAACAATGTGCAATTCATGTGCCATTAAATTTCTTCAAGAGCTTAAAGCCAATCCAATAATTGGAGAAGCTGAATATCAAGGAAGAAAGGTATCATTAGGAAAGCCATTCTTAACTCCAGGCGGCCCTAAAAAGCGTAGTGTATATGTTAAGAACGATAAAGGTAATGTTGTTAAAGTAAACTTTGGCGACCCAAATATGAGAATAAAGAAAAACATTCCTGCGAGAAGAAAATCATTCAGAGCACGTCATAAGTGCGATACTCCCGGCCCTCGTTGGAAAGCACGCTACTGGAGTTGCCGCGCCTGGTAATAAAAATAAACATAAAAATAAATAATATGCCATACGAAATAAAAAAATCCGGAGAAGGATATAAAGTGTTCAAAAAAGGAACATCTAAAGAATTTTCAAAAGAACCAATGTCTCATAAAAAAGCAGAGGCTCAACTAAAAGCATTATATGCAAATGCTAATGAAGGTAAAACTAATACTATGAAAAAATCAGAGCTAACTAAAATGATTCAAGAAATCATTAAAGAAGTAATATCAGAACAAACTAATACCACTCCAAAACATAAAATTATAGCTCAGTTAATGGGGCCTGACTTCTTTTTATCTAAGAAGCCAGAAAATACATGGGATGAAAAAGATCATGATGTATTTAATCGTATATCAAAAATGGCATCTGAAGAAGGTAAAGTGCCAAAAATATCCGAAGCAGATATGTTCGTAACAGGAGGTAGTATTAATCCTGAACTAAGAAAAAAAGTAGAGCAGTTCGTTAAAAGTATAGCTAAATATTATGACTATAGTATTGATGATGCTTTCTTAGCTATTATGACTATTCTTAAAGGCGGTATAGCTAAAGAAGGTGTAAGCGAGTCAGTAACCCACGGTAAAAAAGTAAAACTCGTAATTTCCGGAGATGATGTTATCAAACACCATGAAAAAATTATTCAAATATTAAAAGGATTAGATATAAGTACTACAGCCGCTTATTATGAAAAGACAGGTAAAGTTGTTGGTACATTTTCAAATTCTCAAGTAAAGGCCGTAAAACTTAAATTAGGCGATTCAAATATTAAATCTATTAATATCGAAACAAAATAAAATCTTAAGTCTAACGAACTGTATTATTAATCAATGGAAAGTATATTAAATATCATAACTAGTTCATTACCGGCGTTCTTAACCGGGGTTCTGGGGCCTATATTAATATTAATAGTAAGGCATTATCTTCAAGAACATAAAAAAACTAAAGACCCTATTAAAGATGCGGCAGCAAACGGAGAAATTATTTGTAAAGTATTAGATCAAATCTTAGATGAAACGGGTTTAGATCGTGTATGGATAACTCAATTCCACAATGGAGGACATTTTTATCCTACAGGTAAATCTATTCAAAAGTTTTCAATGATTTACGAAGCAGTAACTGCTGAAGCAGAATCAATAAGACATAACTTTCAAAATATACCAATAAACTTATTTAGTAAATCTATTAATAGACTTTTAGATCATGATAAAATTACTATCACTGATTATAAAAATGAAGAAACAGCTACTTACGGATTAAGATATTTAGCAGAAGAAACGAACTGTAAATCTTCATATATGTTTGCTCTTAAGAATATTGACGGCAAAATGATCGGAGTTCTTTCAGCAGAATCAATAAAACGTAAAAAAGAATTAAGTGACGAAGCATATGATAGTTTAAAGACTCATGCAGCTCAAATAGGTGTTTTATTAGATACGTTCTTACGTAAGAAATAATACATTAGTTTTTAACACTTAACAATAATTATAATAAATAACAAATTTAAACATATAATACTATGCCAGAAATTTTAGACCCAGCTGAAATAATGTTCCAGAGTTGGGAACCAAAACAAACAAATAGATTCTTCATGTATATTGAAGGAATTCCTTCTTTTATTATTAAAGCAGCAGGAAGGCCTCAATTAACATCAACTGTTACAGTATTAGATCATATCAACGTAGACAGAAAAGTAAAAGGTAAGTCTCGTTGGCAAGATCTCACTATTACTTTATATGACCCAATTGTTCCTTCAGGAGCTCAAGCAGTAATGGAATGGATTCGTCTAGGACATGAAAGCGTAACAGGTCGTGATGGTTATAGTGATTTCTACAAAAAAGACATTACATTTAATATGTTAGGGCCTGTAGGTGATAAAGTAGAAGAATGGGTATTAAAAGGTGCTTGGTGTTCAGATGCTAACTTCAATGAAATGGATTGGGCGAATGACGGAGAAGCTGTTACTATTACAGTAACGATTACCTATGATTATGCTATATTGAATTTCTAGTTTTTATGATTACACAAGCAACACAAGGAAGTATAAAAACTCCGAAAACCTTAGAAGCTTCTTCAGTATCAAAACTAAACGAAAGATTAAAAGACGAATATGGCGCTCATTATTTCTACAGAAATGCTCATAACTGGTGCGCTGGTGAAGGGTATTTAAAAGCCGCTACATTTTTTGCAGCAGAAGCTGATAATGAATTAGAGCATGCAGAGGGTATTCAAAAGTATTTAGTAGATTGGAATGTTATTCCTACTATGCCATCAATTAAAGGTAATATTATATTTACAAACTTAATTGATATTGTTAATAAAGCATATCAAATTGAATATGCTCTTTATGAAGCATATTTAAAAGATTCTAAAGAATTGTTCACGAGCGATTTAAATACATTCGATTTTTTAACATCATATAGAATGGGTCAAAATCAATCAGTAATTGAATATTCAGATTTACTAAATGCAGCGATGCTTGTAAATATAGAAAATAATTTCGAAGTATTATATTTCGAGCAAACATACTTTAAATAAAACATAACTAAAATGTCAAAACAAATAAAACTAAAATCACTTCTTAAAGAAGGATATGCATGGGAACGTAAACCTGGCAAACCATTACCTACTATTCAAGAAGTAATGGATGAGTATGAAGCTAAACAAGAAAAAGAAGAACCAGTTAAAGAATCAATAACTTTAAATGATGTAATATTTACTCCGAAGGGTAAAGAATTCTTTTTAGGTATGCAAGAATGGTGTCAAGCACCTGACTTTGATACAACAGAATCCTTTGGTACTGAGTATTTAAATGGATTTTTTAATAACGGTCAGGATATCATACGATTGTTAGCTAAAGCAGGATTAGTCCAATCTAATAATGAATTATAATAAATACTAATATGAATATAACTTTAAAAGAAAAATTAGACTTGCAAAGAACAGCAAGAATCATTACTGAATCTCAATATAAGAAATTATTGAAAGAGAATGAAGGAATGGTACCATCTATTGGTACTCCGATTAATTATAAGAAACTAAAAGACATCTTACTTTTAGCAAGTAAAACATTTCCAGATGGAAATGAAGGTGCATTAATTGAGAAAGAAGATATTAAAAATACATTACAGTATTTGATGAGTTTAGAAAAGGCAGTAAAAAATAATGATGATACTATTTTTCGTAATGATAATCGATTAGCTACTTTTGAAGGACTTCTTGATTTAGATAAGCCACAACAAGCTAAATGGGATATATTAGACTCGGCATTAAACATAGTTAATATGTCAGTTGATGAATATGATCTTGATGATGTAGCTACATCACTTAAAGGGTTATCTAAAGCAATAAATAATTTTCAATTAAATACACCAGTACAAGAATAATATATAACAATATTACCTTTTCCCGAGGTTACTACGAAATTGGCTTGCAATAAAATGCGAGCCTTTTTCATGATCGAGATAATTATAATAAATCATTTAATATGAACTTAACTTTAAAAGAACGATTAGGCCTACAAAGAACGGCAAAAATCATTACTGAAAGTCAATATACGAAATTATTAAACGAAGGTACGATACAACTTACTTCTGATGAAAGAAGACAAGTAAATTCTATGTTGCCTAAAATTATAAACATGATAGCAGGGGATTATTTAGGAGATAATAAAATGTTTTTAGTTGACGAATTTAAAGGTATTTCGGCAGATAAAAGTCCTATAAAAGTTAAAATTTATGTCGGTAATGATATGAATTATAAAACTGCTAACGGTTATTATCAAACTAATGATAAAAAAAATCCAGACGATAATATTATTTTGATACAACAATTTCAATTTTCTAAATATTTTAAAGGCCTTGGAGGTTTAGATATGGATTTTACTAAGATGATGACAGGCAACGAAAATCCAGGTATAGACGCCGTAAGAAAAACACTTAAACATGAGTTAATACACGCTAAAGACCCTGCAACAAATCATCGATACCTAAAAGAGCCAAATGAGTCAGGTGAAGTTTACTATAAATCATGGGCAGAATTTCAAACAATGACAGGGCAGTTTTTTGAAGCAATCACTACAAGTGTTGATAGGGCGGTAAAATTAAAAATGACTAAAGAAGAAATATTAAGCGCTTTAGACAGTATATTACAATTTTATTCAGGTAAACAAACCACATTTAATCAAAATGCTAAAGATTTTATACAAGGATCAGGAAAAAGAACTGCATTTCAATCTTTAGTTAATAAATTTACAGAATATTCATCATCTCTTAATACTTATGCTAGTTATATACTTATGATAAAAAAATATAATCCTGAAGGATATAAAGAATTTTTAACTGATTTATATAAAACAGTAGATGATGCTAAAGATAAAACCAAAAAATTAATATGAACTTAACCTTAAAAGAAAGATTAGACTTGCAAAGGACTGCAAGAATCATTACAGAATCTCAATATAATAAATTATTGAAGGAAGAAGATGGTACCCAAAAAATTAATAATTTTATAAAAGGAGTAAAATCTGCTGGTATAGATACTAGTAACAATAAAGTACAACTAGATATTTTAAATAAATTTATAGATGCTGATTTTGATATAGATTCATTAAACCCAGAAGAAATTAATGAATATAATGAAAGTTTAGAAGAAAATAAAATTCTTTTTGAATCGGGAATATTATCACTTGGATTAGAAGCACTTGAAACTTATGAAGCAGGTGAGACTGGTACACATTTAGGTACAACTATAATGCAGAAAATGGGATTTAGCAATGAGCAAATAAAATCGGCTTCAAAATTTTTAAAAAACTTAATAAAATATTCGCCAATTAGATTAGTAGAAAAAGCATTTTTTAAAATTGCTAGATTATTTGGCGCGAATATAGAAACTGCATCAATGGCTGGTAATGTTGGATTAGCATTATTTGCCATAGGATGTATAGCATTTAGTATTTCACATTTTCCGAGTATTATTTCTGTAGTATCCGCAGCATTTGCAGGAGGCTCAATAATGGCTATCGTTCCAGCATTAATGAAATTATTCTGGGCAATAACAAAGTCTGCTAATAGTATATTTAGTTTATGGAAAAATGCAACGGCTGTATCAAAAGAATCATCAGGTATAACATATACATCTAATGATTTCTTAAAAGATATAGAATCTGCTTATAAAAAGTCGCCTAATAGTAAAGGCAAACAAATACCTACAAACTGGATTTATGATCTTAAAGATTGGTATAATCATTTAAAGAAACAAGATCAACCATTAGTATCAAAAGCACTTAAAGATTTATCTGTAGCAATAACTTCGGACCTGCCCGATAATAAAAAAATATCATATTATAATATATTAAAGAAATTTAACCATGATAATGAAGATGAATTTGAAATATTCGATAAAATAATGAAAGCTTTTTTACATCAAAGATAATTATAATAAAATAAATACGTTATGAGTATAGTAAACGACAATTATCCAATGGATAAATCATCTATCCAAGATTTAAAACAAAGTATTATTCAAGAATACAATCAAAAAGATCTTAAAAGAAATAACTTTCCAACAGAAGTAATAGCTTTACCTTCTAAAGGATTATTATATCCAGAAGATTCTCCATTAAGAAGTGGCACTATTGAATTAAAATACATGACTGCTGCTGAAGAAGATATTCTTACAACCCAATCATTAATTAAACAAGGTGTTGTATTAGACAAATTATTTCAAGCATTAATCGTAACTCCTATTAAGTATAACGATTTAATTGGCGCTGATAAAGACGCTATTATGATTGCTGCAAGAATTTTAGGATACGGAAAAATGTATGATGCTACATGCACTTGTCCGGAGTGTGATAAAGAATCTAAAACTTCGTTTGATTTAAATACATTAAAAGAAAAGGAATTTGATATCCAAAAAGCCGAAATGATTAATGCAAATGAATTTAAATTTATTCTTCCAGCTTCAAACCGAGAAGTAATATTTAAATTACTTACTCACGGAGATGAAAAGAAAATTCAGCTAGAGCTTGAAAATCTTAAAAAGACAAATAAATCAGGTATTAGCAAAGATCTTACTACAAGATTAAAATATATTATTATTTCAGTTGACGGCAATGACGATAAGAAATATATTAGTGAGTTTGTTGATAATGAATTATTTGCTCAAGATTCAAGAGGGTTAAGAGAACATATTAAAACTATATCTCCGGGTGTAGATTTTAATGTTGATTTTACTTGTCAAGAATGTTTCTTTGAAGGCAAATTAAATTTACCCGTGGGAGTGGACTTTTTTTGGCCTGGGGCCTAACTATAGGCCCATTCTGCATACCGAGATATTTAACTTGGTATATCATGGCAAAGGAGGATTTACGTGGGAGAGCGTGTATTCCTTTCCCGTGTGGCTTCGAAGATTCTATATTAAACAAATCAATGACTTTATTAATAAAGAAAATGAAGAAATTGAAAAACAAACTTCAGAAGCAAAAAGTAAAATGCCGAAGATTTCTAAACCAAACTTCAATAAAAGAAAGCCCTAATAAAAAGGGCTTTTTTACTGTATAACGATAATTAATAATATAAAAGACTATAAAGATATGTTAACATCAATATTAGCAAATACATTAATTGCATTATTTCCTAAATCATTTGCAAAGCGCCAACAAGAATTCTTTAAGAAAAAAGAGTTTATTGAGGCGACGTATAAAGCTAAAAATGCCGCTAAAAATGCTAGCAAGTCAATGAAAGTATATCAAGAGAAAAATAAAGGCTCTAAATATACAACTGCTAAAACTGGTAATAAGAACTTTAAATAATTAGATTATGGCAAAAAAAGATGAGTTAGATAAATTAGAAGCTCGATTAGCTAACATAACAAATAAAGCTAATGATGCTTTAGATGCTTTATATGACGAACAAATTAAACAAGTACCAAATGTTCAAGAGATAAACAGACTTACAAAAGAACATAATGATCTTTTAAATACAACGATACAACTTGAATCTAGAATTAATAAACTTCAAGAAGATAATTTTTCTACTGCTGATAGTCTTCAAGAGTCATTTAAAAAGCAATTAGACTATTTAAAATCTAATAATAAAGAACTTACAAAAGAACAAAAACAATTACAAAAGCATTTAGAAACAAATAGAATTAATGCAGACACTGAAGAGAAAATATTACAAGCATTAATACAACAAGAAGATGAATATAAAAGCTTAAATTCTGAAGCATTGACTCTTAATCAAAAAATTCGTCAACAAAGAGAAATTTGGGAAGCCGCAAAACAATCTGCAGATGGATTTTTAAATGATGTTACTCAAGGTATTGCAAAATTACCTATAATTGGAGATTCTTTAAGCAAAGGATTTGATAAATTTATTAAAAGTGAGGCAGGTAAGAAAGTTCGAAAGAAGTTAGCAAAAGCAATGTTTGACCAAAAAACAGTGGGCAAATCTTTATCCGGCGCTCTAGGTTTAGGAATGGCTACGGCAGGTATAGGACTAATTGGCGCGGGTGTAAGCGCAACATTAAGTCGTGAACAAGAATTAAAAGACCAACAACGATCTATAGGATTGACAAATGATGAATCTAAAGCAGTTGATAGTATGCAAAGAGGCTTATTAAATAGTTTTGGAACAATGGTTACTTCTATGGAAGAAGCCAGAAAAGCTTCAGCTGAATTAGTAGAGGATTTTGGAAAATATGGTGCAGACAATAAAACGTTAGTTGATCAGCAAGTTAAATTGACTAAAGCATATGGACTTCAAGCAGAAGATGCATCTAATTTTCAAAGAACAGCAAAAATAGCTGGTAAAGATACAGCAGTTGTAAAGAAAGAAGTATTTGCAATCGCATCTGGATTTAATAAAGCTACTGGCTCAACACAATCATTATCTGCAGTATTACGTTCTGTATCAAAATTATCTGATGCAATACGAGTACAATTTAGAGGAAGTGATAAAGAATTGACTAATGCTGTAATGAAAGCTAAAATGTTAGGAACTAGCTTAGAAGATTTAAACGGTATTGCAGATCAATTATTAAATATCGAATCATCAATTGAGAATCAAGTAACAGCTCAATTAGTAACTGGAAGAAATATTAATTTAGAAAAGGCTAGATATTTTGCATTAAATGATGATATGAGTGGATTAATGGATGAGTTAGTTAAACAAGAAATCACCTTTGCTTCTTATACAAAAATGAATCGTGTTGAAAAACAAGCCACAGCAGCTGCATTAGGAATGAATACAGAACAAATGGCAAAATTTGTTTCTCAACAAGAATTAGCTAAGCAGTTGGGTATTGATATGTCTAAAGCAGAAAATCAAACTGCAGTCGGATTGGAAGAATCTTTAAAGGCTCGTCAGAAAGATATTGAACTTCGAGCAAAGCTAGGAGATGAAGCAGCAAAGCAATATATTCGAGATAATGAATCATTAACGGCCCAAGAAAAAATGAATAAGCTCGTAGATATAATGCTTACGACATTTAAATTTTTTGCACCTGTCTTAATATGAATTGGTGTTGCTATTACTGTAATAGGTTTAGGTATGATGAAAGCTGCTATAGCTGCAATGGGGCTTACTGCAGCTTTAACAGGCGGAATGGCAATACCTATAATAATTGGAGCAATAGCAGCAGGGGTATCAGCACTATACATGTATTCCGGTATGGCTGCTGGTGGTAATGTAGTAGGCGGCCAAGGACCTGTGGTAGTAGGAGAAAAAGGACCAGAGATTGTACATTTAAGAAAAGGTAATAGTGTTACTCCAAATTCTCAATTAAATACAGTAACTGGAGGAAATAATAAAGAAACAAACGATTTATTACGTCAATTAATAGCAAAAGTAGATCAGCCAGCAATTATAAATCTGGGCGGGACTACAATTAATGAAATGGGTAATAAAACTACATTAAATAGAAATTATCAAGCATAGGCATAATGGCAATACTAGATTTAAAATCAAATTTATCTCAATGGCGTAAGCCAACAACAGTAGAATCTGGAGAAAAAAAGAAGCTTTCTGAATCTCCAGTAAAAGCTGTTTATAGCACGTCTAACGAGCTTAAAACTCCTACTGATATAAAGATAAACAAAATAGATAATTCTACGTCTATTCAAGTGCCAGGGGCTAAAAAAATAGATTATAAACTATTCTCTATTAACGCAAAAAGAAATAGAGGAATACCTGCTATATCTACATTATTCGGCGATACTATTTTAAATAAAATTTCGCAATATAAAGAACAAAGAGTAAAAGAAATAGTTAAAACTTCAGAGTTTGTAAAAATAACTCCGAGAGGTATTCAACATATATCTACAATTGAAATACTTAAAACTATTTTAAAAGATAAAATAAGTAAATACAAAGAACAGTTTCCGAGAAATCTTACAAAGACTAGTTTGTATAAAAATCAATTACCAATTGATATATTTAAGCTTAGTTTATACAAAGATCAATTACCTGCTATTATAGATAAACTAAGTTTATACAAAGATCAATTACCTCCATTGCTTGACAAATTAAGTTTATATAAAGATCAATCTCCACGAGCATTACTTAAACTAAGTTTATATAAAGATCAAAGACCTAATATTTTAGATAAGTTAAGCCTATATAAAAAATTAGCTGCAAATGGGTTTGATAATTTACAATCAGGGGCTAGAGGATTTACATTATATCAAACGGCAACACAATATCTAGGAATCAATAGATCAGGGTTAAAATATACATATACATATCCAAAGACGGTAAAGTTTGGAAGATTAAATAATAGATTATCATTTACTGGTAGAGGATTATCTGGTTTTAATGATTTAGAATCTGGGGCTATAGGATTTACTAGATATCAAGAAGTAACACAATATTTGGGCGTTAATACGATTGCCGGAACATATACATATCCAAATACAGTAAAGTCAGGCAATATATTAAATAGGAGTACTTTTTACTCAGATAGTAAAAATGAATTTCTTTTAGATGGAAAAGAAAGAAAATTTGACGGTGATTTAGCAGCAAATAACATAATCTATAAAAGAAAATATAATACTAATATCACGCCATATACAGACGTAAATGGAAAATTAACTAATCTTACAAATGCTTTAAGAGAATGGTCACAGAAAAGAAATTCTCCTTCGCCATTAGATATTGAATATACTAAATTTAATTTAAGAGATAATTCATTTAATACTGGATTAGTTTTATTCAATCAACCATTAATATTAACTGGTATACAGCGTAAAGACTTTGTAAAGACAGGATTTAGATTTTGGGAAACTTGGAAATTTGATGATGGATTTATTAGAGGCGGTGTTGTTACATCTACTCAAAGAGCAATTGTAGACGTTCTTCGTATTGGAAAATGGTTTTCTTCTGTTAAAGGATTATTATTTATAGCTCGTCAAGCAGGCCTTCAAGCTTCAGCTCCTAATACAGAAGCAGATCCTTTAGTTGGTAAGAGAGCTGGTAATGGAGCATTAACATTAGCAAGTTCATTAGTTAATACAGCTACACAACATTTAGGTCTTAGATTTAGAAAAGATGGATTGCCAATTGCTCCTAGAAGAACATATTCTTTAGCATTAGCATCTCCCTCATATAAAAATAGATTAGAAAAGGTTTATAATGAGATATTTAACTATCCTTCTTTATTAAAAAATGCCCCGGGGTTGCCTATACTTGCATTAGGAGGTATAGGTGGGCCTCAATCAGTATATGGCATCGGGACTACACCTATTAAAAGATATACAGTTAGTAATAGTTGGAAAACAATATCTAGTAGAGGTACTGTAGTTACCCATGTAAGAGGCGGTGGTATATTAGGTAAAAACGATAAAGTTAAATATATAAACCCAGATTCTAATGATAATTATTTAACGAGATTTACTGGATTATATGATATGTTATATGATAATAGCACATTTAAATTCGGGTACGCATCTAATAAATCAATAACTAATGAACCATTTCAACAATATTATACTCTAGATTATGATAATCTTAAAACAAAAGCAGCTGAATCATCAATATTTTCAACAGGCGTAATTAAAAACTTTCTTTTAAAAATTGACGGTACGCCATTAAATGATGATGTTGCTAATACTAAATGGATATCTACTAAAGGAGATTTCGGTTACGGTACCGTTATTCAAGATTATCCAGAAACATCTCAACATATAAGAGATAAACTTAGAGTACCAGATTATGGTAAAAGAGGTAAAAATCTTCAAAATCCATTAGATGGGCCTTTTATGAAAGTATACAAGAGAGATTTTGGTATGATTGACCCTATCTGGATGGTAAATCAAACGACTGCTGAGGCTGTAGATGATTTTGTAAAATTCATGTTTCATGATTTAAATACTAATGAAAGATTTAGATTTAGAGCTTACATAGAAAATGTATCTGAAGATTTTAGTCCTAATTGGCAAGAAGTAAAAATCTTAGGTCGTGCTGATAGTCCATATATCTATCAAGGATTTGAGCGTAGTTTAAGTATATCATTTAAAGCTGCTGCACTGTCAAGAGGAGATTTAATGCTTATGTGGGATCAACTAGAAAGATTAGCAAGAACGACAGTTCCTCAATATCAAAAAGCTGCTAAAATGAAAGGGCCGTTAATTAAATTTACTTTAGGTAATTGGTTTATTAATACACCTGCATTTATTAAATCTTTAACTTATACAGTTGATAATGAAACTCCATGGGAAATTAACTTAGGCAATTCTGGAGTATACGGTGACCCTAGTATAGATAATGTTGGAGAATTACCAATGATTGTATCAGTTCAATTATCAATGCAGATATTTGGTGAAGTAAGACCGGAAAGTACAATATCTAACACAGATCAAATTAGTGCAGTTAAAGTAATTAATGAAGAAAAAGCAGAAGGTAAAATAACTACTCATTATAATCAAGGTAATTTATATCCATTAGGAATTGAAGGATTACGAGGTTTAAGACAAACAACAAATTTTGGAAATGATACAGTTAATCATGACCCTAAACCAAAGAAAACGCCTAAAACTAAAAAAACAAAAATAGTACCTAAACCAGCTCCATTGCCGAAGAAAAAACCGACTAATCCACAGGATGTTAATTTGCCTAAAGTAAAACGATAAACCGCAAATATATTACCAAAAGTTAATCCTCAATAACTAATATACTATCCATGATATATATTAATATATGAATAGATATCAAGACCTTCCAATTATAAAAGATTCAAATGGGCGACGTAAATATACAACTACGTTTGTCCCATTTTTTGACAAATCAGATAATGATGTATATGTTATTACTGACCCATCTGATAGATTAGATTTATTAGCAAATCAATTTTACGGAGATGTAACGGCATGGCCAATAATAGCAACTGCTAATAATATAGGACTAGGAACTTTAAATATTGAAGAAGGAAAACAATTACGTATACCAGATCCTAATAATTATAGGGACTATATTATTCAAATAAATAATTTTAATCAAAGTAGATAAGTTATATGGCATTAAATTATCAGTTTTATAATAATACGCTTCAAGACGTTAAAGATGAAATACATAGAAGAGAACGTGCTTATTGGCCTGAAGGTCATATTAATAATAGTGCATTAGCATGGAATTATCAAAAAACCGCATATCTTATTTTAAAGTCTATAAAAGTAGAGCTTGATCCGAAGACAAAAAAAACCGTCGTTAAAGTTAATGATTCAGCACCTGTTAAACGCATACAAACTCCTACTGCGCCTATATTAGAATTATACGGGTCGAATTATACAAAATCTAACGGAACATTAAAGGGAGCAGTATTAAATTCAGCAGAAATAACATCCGATGGAACAAATAATAACTTCGGGGCAATATTAAGAATTACAGTAAATTTTACTGTATTTGATAAAGATGAATTGGATAATTACATGAATAGTTTTTTACGACCAGGAGCAGATATAGGATTAGAATGGGGCTGGACAGTAGATGAATTTGCCGGCAATAAAGGAAAAGATGGTACTCCTGTATATGTAAATAAATCAGATATACGCGGGACGGTGTTTAACTTTTCATTTTCTGCTAAAGAAGATGGAAGCTGGGATTGTACATTAAATGCTTATGGGCCGTCATTAATGACATACGGATGGAACACCGATGCAAAACACGCCGAAAATGTTACACCGGACCCGACTAATTTTGCTACATATGGTCTACTAGAAATATTTCGAGCAGTGCAAGAAAATTTAACTTTTTTATATGAAAATGGTGTTATTGTAAATGAGTATTGTAAAAAAATTTATACCAACCAATTAACCGGTTATTTAGGTACTAATATCGGTACTCAAAATATAAAAACAACATTTGACAATAAAACAGGACCAATATTTTATGTATATAAATTATTATTAGAGCGTGAACTAGGAGGCGGTGATACAAAATTTTCTAATGTAGCATACATAACTTTAGATAATTTAATTAATTTAATTAACGAAAAAATTAATTTTATGTCTAAAAGAAAAATTCCAAATTATTCATTTACGCAAGATAATAAAAATGTATGCGTTGGTAGTAAATTAAATGAATATTTTTTATCTGCTGGCCCGGCCGAAGCATTTAATGTTATTAAAACAGTAGATAATACGATTTTTCCTGACGAGTTTGGAATTGAATCTCAATTTGCATTTACAACTCAAAGAAATGGAGCAAAAGATGAAATAATTTATTTAGCATTGTCGTTATTAGAGTCTAATGAACCATTTGTTCAAGATTTAAAGTCTTCAAATATACCGTTACAACATTTAATTTTAATAAATGTAAATTTTATTTTAAGTGAATTTAATAAAATCTTACGAGGGGATAAATATTTACAAGATAAAAAAATCTTATCATTTTTAAAATCATTATTTCGTCAATTAGAAATAAATACGGGCGGTATTATAGATTTACAAATAAACCCAGAAAGAGATGCAAACGGTAATATTATATCAATTATAATATCAAATTTACTTGGAGACCCAGAAAATCTTGCTGATACTATCAGACCATTTGAAATTCCTATGATGACAAAAGGTTCAATTGTTCGTTCTATGAGTATAGAATCAAAAGTTCCAGATGCTATCGTAACAGAAGTAGCCACTCTTACTAGAGCTGGTTTAAGTTACGGAGAAAATACGTCTGAAGATTCTCTTGATATTGATAAAGAAGAAGTAGATATGAGAGATTTATTAGATGAGTTAAAAACGTTAAATGATCGTTGGATAAATGTTATTTCGTCAGATGGTGCCCGAAATAGTTCTTCTACAAAAAAATGGAATGAAAAAATTAAATCTATTTATAGAAAAATGGCATCTATACAACAAACAGTTACCTTAAATTCAGATGGTGGGTTTTTATCTAAATATAACATTTTTAATTTAAAAACAGCAGTATTTCCAATTTATCTTAAACTTACATTAGATGGTATTAATGGATTTTTATACGGAAATGCTATTAAAACAAATTGGCTACCAAAACAATATAGAGATTCAAGGATTTATTGGACAGTAACTAAAATTCGTCACATGATACAAAATAATGATTGGACAACAGAATTAGAAGCTATATATAGAGTAAAAGAAGGGGGCCCTCAAAAAAAATCGCAGGAAAACTAACAATCTCAAGAAACTCAAGTAAATTTGCCAAAAGTGAAAAAGTTTTAACAAAAATTTAATAAAAATAATGGCACAAAGACCTAAAATATATTATCCTCAAGACCAAATAACAGTAGGACTTAAAACATCAGGAAAAGAATGGATGTTACGAGACGGTACTGAGTTTAAAGGGTATTATCATACTTATAAAGATGGTATGATAATGACTGGCTTTAGTTATAACGAATTTACTTCTGAATATTTAATACCATATCAACCACAATCTTCTTTTAAGTATGATACTTTAACTTCAGTAAAAGTAAAAGATTATGTTACTCCACAACAATATTATCCACAACCATCAAAACAAGATTATGATCAAGGATATGTAACACGTTATTTTATAAGAAGATCTAATAATGTAGATGCCAAAATTATAGAGATTGATATAAAACAATGGAACTTAATAGGAAGTAGAATTGATCCATTCTTATATTTAAAAACATCTCTTCCGTGGAAATTAACAGGAAATGAATCTGACGTTGAGCAAACTAACTTTAAAGTTGTACGTAAATATAACGAAGAATTGCCTGGCTTACAAAAATACTTAAGAAATTATTTGGAGTTATATAACAAATAACTTATATTTCTGGTATGCTACCAATTGTAGAAACCGAAACCGAATTATTTGACCTTATAACAGAGATTAAATCACATCGTATCTTTGTTGCCCCGGTTTTAAAAGACCCGTTTCTTCACTACAGTATAAATGAGCTTTCATTACTTTATTTATATGATCTTACAATAAACAAAGAATGTATTGTAAGTTTTAATCATTCCGAGGCACTTTCAATAAAAGAATCATTATTAAGTGATTTATTATGTTCTAGTAAAGAATGCTTTGTTTTAAATCTTAAATATTTATTAAGTAAGATTACATGTGATCATATATATGATGCTCATATGGTAATATACTTCTTAACAAATAAATCTATAGATATCGAGGAGTTTGATACTTCCGTGCATGATTACTTTAATCAAAAATACTCTAACTTAAAAAATCTTAATCATCTTATACCAATTGTAAAACATCACGAAAAGTTTGGCAATCTTATTAAAGAATATAAAGAAGAATTTAAAGCATTTACAATATCAGACACATTTTTAAAATATAATAATGTAGTTAAAACTTTACATCATATAGAAATAAATGGTATGTATGTAAATTCTGATATACTTAAAGAAACATTTCCAAATGTAACAATAACAAATAACTTTGTATATACAGAATATAATCCTTATACAACAACAGGAAGACCTTCAAATAGATTTGATTCTGTAAATTATGCGGCACTAAATAAAGAAACGGGAGTAAGAAAATCATTTAAGTCTCGGTTTGGTAAAGATGGATTTTTACTGCAGTTTGATTATGATGCTTATCATATTAGATTATTAGGAGAATTACTAGGATATCAATTTCCAGGCAAAGTAAATATGCACGAACATTTAGGACGTCAATATTTTGGAAAAGAAGAATTAACTCCGGAAGAATATGATCAAAGTAAGGGCATAACCTTTAAATTATTATACGGAGGTATTGAAAAAGAGTTTTTAGAAATTCCATTTTTTAAATTAGTAGATGATTTTACAAAAATTAACTGGAAACTTTATAAAGATCAAAAATATTTAGAAACTCCAATATATAAAAGAACATTAAAAAATACATTCTTTACTGAAATGAATTCTCAGAAGCTTCTTAACTATCTTATTCAATCATTAGAGATGGAAGAAACTATGGGAATATTAGATACTTTAATGAGCTTTAACAAAGGATTTAAGAGTAAGATGATATTATATACCTATGATTCTTTATTGATCGACTTCCATAAAGATGATGGAGGTAAGTATATTAAGCAATGTCAAAGAATATTAGAATGTAACGGAAAATATCCAGTAAAAGTGCAAGCCGGTTACGACTATAATAACTTAAAAAATGTAAGTATGTAGATATTTATTTATATGAATAATAAAATATTTGAAGTATTTGACTTGGAAGACCTCACGAGTGAAGAACTGGACAATATATACAATTTATATAAAAATTCTTATGAAAAAAGTGTCGGTACATCGTGGAAATCACATACATTTTTTGATAAGGCTATGGATTGGCAGTTTTTTGGAGATCAACAAGGATATGTTGCTGCAAGACCTATAGGAAATGGAATATATAAATTAACTGTAATAGGAGGAAATATTCGAAGTATTTTAAATGGATTTAATGAATTAAAATCTTTAAACAAACCTATTTGGGGAATGGTTTCAAAAGATATTTTACCAATGATGCATAAGCTAGGATTTACAACTCCAAATTCTTTTATTCTTAAAATGTTACTTAAAATAGCCCCGAAAGATATGTTCGGAGATGCTGACTTTACGATAAATTCTGATGGAAGTATAACATTACATTATGGTGATGTTGGTAATGCAACAAAATATTTTGTATCTAATCAAAAATATTTTAATTGGTTAAAAACACAAATAAAAAGAAAAATAGATCCTATGAAATTATCTAGCATTTTAAAAGGAGTATTAAATGAAGCTAAGCAACGAGGAAATTTATACCATTTCACACCTATAACAAATTTAGATAAAATATTAAAAACTCAATATTTAATGCCTAACCATGAAAATCAAATATCAACGTCTATAAGACCAAATATGGACACTATTTTTGGAGGAGAGGAATCTGAAGATAGAAATAATGATATGAGTGAAGTTCCTATTGTTAGATTGGAACTAGATGGTGATAAGATTAGCAATAAATATAAAATTAGACCATTTTCTTGGGACGAGGAAGATTTAGGAGAGGAACAGATTGTAGTTAATGGTAAAAATTTTTATTTTATGCAGTATCTTAAACGAATTGATATTTTTACAAATAACAAAAAATCTAAATCAAATACAGCAAAAATAAAAAAAATGTCTTTAGTACTTCAAAATTTAAATATTCCATATAAAATATTTGATGGATTACCTAATAAAAGTATACCGTATAGACAATCTAGAGCAGATTATTTAGCAAGTATAGATTATAAACCAAAAGAAAGTACCTTTACATATCCATGGCCAGCAGATTTAATAGTTAAACATGATTTAATACTTTCAGATACTAAAATTAAATCTTTACCTGACAATTTAACAATAAATGGTAATTTATTTTTAGAAAATACTCCTATTACATCGTTGCCAAATAATTTAACAGTAAATGGTAATTTATATTTGAGCGGGACAAAAATTACATCTTTACCAAATAATTTAATTGTAGGTCAAGATTTGCAATGTGGGTCTAAAATTAATTTTATACCAGCTAATATAAAAGTAGGAGGAGATTTAGATTTAAGCGGCACAAAAATTACATCTTTACCAGATAATTTATCCGTGGGCAATAACTTAAATATATCATATACAGCAATTACATCTTTGCCAGATAATTTATCCGTGGGTAAAGGATTAAATGCACGTAATACAAATCTTATGGAAGTACCTAAAAATTTAACCGTTAACGGAAATTTTATGATATGGGATACGCCACTAGCAGCAAACTATTCTGAAGAGCAGTTAGAAAAATTACTCCCATGGGTTAATGGGTACATACGACTATAATAACTTAAAAAATGTAAGTATGTAGATATTTATAATAAATAATCTATATACGTGATACGTTTACTTTGCACATTCACTTTAGAGAATGATTTACAACCAACAATTGATAATATCGTAAGTAATTATAATATACTTAACGGTAAAATTTTTGTTCTGCAAATGAGCGAGAATCCTGAGTTGGCTTGCACGTACAATATAGAGTCTGGCAATCTTAATGATTTGTTAGATAACACTATTTCAATACACAGAAGAAAAGAAACTAATACGCTTTATACCATTAATGGATTAAATTTCTTGATAAAATCACTTAATAATAATATATTAGATAAGAATTATAAAGTGAATTGGGAAGATTATTCAAATACGGCTATTTTAGTAACAGATAAGAAATTAATTTTACATGAATTGCAAATATACAAAATAATTCATATAAAATAATTAGGAAAATAAGAGATAAGATATTATATTAGATAAGAAATTTAGATATCAGTTAGATATTTAGTAAGTTAAACAATTAAAAACAAAAAGAAAAATGGCGATTAATTTAGACGCAATTCGCGCGAAACTAGGCGATTTGCAAAAAAACACAGGAAAAGGTGAAAGACAAGACACCTTATGGAAACCAGAACCAGGTACACAAGTAGTTAGAATTGTACCTTATCAATTCAACAAAGACAATCCATTTAATGAACTTTATTTCCATTATGAATTTGGAAATAAGCAGTATTTATCTCCAGCTACATTTGGCAAACCAGATCCAGTAGTTGAGTTCGCAGAAAAGCTTCAATCTACAGGAAAAAAAGAAGAATGGAAATTAGGTAAAAAGATCGAACCTAAAATGCGCGTATACGCTCCAATCGTTATTCGTGGAAAAGAACATGAAGGTGTTAAGTATTGGGGATTTGGTAAAACAGTATACCAAGAATTATTAGCATTTATTGCAGACCCAGATTACGGTGATATTACAGACCCAGTTAATGGAAGAGACATTACAGTAGAATTTAAAACTAAAGAACAAACGGGAAAAGATTTTCCAGAAACTTCTATTCGTATTAAACCAAATCAAACTCCGGTACATACAGATAAGGAAATTATCACAAAGATTGCAACTGGTCAGAAAAATTTAACAGAAATCTTTAAAGAACCTTCATATGAAGATTTAAAGGTAGTATTGACCAATTGGTTAAATCGCGATACCGAAGGAGTTCAAGAAGGAACAGCATCTACAGGTACAGAAGCTAAAGTGTCGACACCTACAAAGCCCGCTGAAACAAAATCAGTAGAGGATATTTCTAGTGCATTTGACGATTTATTTAAAAACTAAAAACATAAAGTAAGTAAGGGGAGTTAGAATCATCTACTCCTTTTATTTTACTATAAACCAAAATATTATGGCAAAAAAGAAAACGGATGACGGAATATCATCTGGTGCAATGCATGAAGATTTGGCATCATTATTAGCAGATACGCTTAATGCAAAGTTTAAAGAAACTAACATGAAAGTAGCGTATTTTTTAGATAAAGATGCTGATTCACCTAGTAATGTAACAGATTGGATAACAACGGGAAATGATATTGCAGATTTAGCAATATCAAATAGACCATATGGCGGATTGCCAGTAGGTCGTATTATAGAGATTATGGGCGAAAGTGCTGCTGGTAAATCTTTACTAACAGCAAATATATTAGCTCAATGTCAACGTAAAGGAGGATTATCAATTTATATTGATACAGAAAATGCCGTAGCAAATGAATTCTTTGAAATGCTAGGTATGGATTTAAGTAAAATGATTTATGCTCCAGTAGAAACTATAGAAGATGCATTTGCAATTGTAGAAACTATTATCGAGAAAGTAAGAAATGCTGACAAAAATAGATTAGTATGTATTGCTATTGATTCTATTATGGGTGCTACAACAAAAGTGGAGCAAGAAGCAGATTACGAAAAAGATGGTTATGCAACTACAAAAGCTATTGTATTATCAAAAGCAATGCGTAAGATTACTAATATGATTGGTCGTCAAAAAGTATGCTTAATCTTAACAAATCAATTACGTGATAAAGTAGGTGTTATGGGCTTTGGTGAAAAGACTCAAACATCTGGTGGTAAAGCAGTCGGATTCCATGCATCAGTTAGATTATCATTATATAATTTAGGAATGATTAAGAAATCTGACGGAACTGTAATTGGAGCTAAAACAAAGTTAAAGATTAAGAAGAATCGTTTAGGGCCTCCAAGCAGAGAAGTAGAATATGATATTTATTTTGATTCTGGTATTGATTCAGCGCCAAGTTGGATTGACGAATTAACAAAGCATAAATTAGTTAAGAAGCGTGGAGCTTATTATGATTATGTAGATACAGAAACAGGAGAAGAAGTAGTATTTACATCAGCAAATATACTAACAAAGTTTGCCGAAGATCCTAGATTGAAAAAGCAAGTATATGAAAAGCTTTGTGAAGAATATATTATGAAGTATGACCCTGCAAACCCAGATGAAGGAATTCAAATAGTTACGACGCCAGATGGCGGAGATGATTTTTAAAAAACAAAAACAATAAGTTATATTATGACAAAAACAATATATTTTAATTTAGAAGCGCGTAATAGTTTAAAACGCGGAGTAGATGCCTTAGCAGATGCTGTGGCTGTAACATTAGGTCCAAAAGGACGAAACGTAGTAATTGAAAAGAAATTTGGAACACCAGTTGTAACTAAAGATGGCGTTTCAGTTGCTAAAGAAATTGAACTAAAAGACCCTATTGAAAATATAGGGGCTCAAATGGTAAAAGAAGTAGCAAGTAAAACAGCAGATTTAGCTGGTGATGGTACAACAACAGCTACGGTATTAGCCAGAGCAATTGTAACTGCAGGTCTTAAAAATATAGCATCGGGAGCAAATCCAATGGATTTAAAACGTGGTATTGATAAAGCTGTTAAAGTAGTAGTTCAAGAATTAAAGAATCAAAGTCAAATAGTTTCATCTGATGAATCTAAATTAGAACAAGTAGCAGCAATATCTGCTAATAATGATTCTGTTATTGGAAAACTAATTGCAGATGCAATGAAACAAGTAGGACCAGAAGGTATTATTACAGTTGAAGAAGCAAAAGGAACTGAAACAGAAGTAAAAATAGTAGAGGGTATGCAACTTAATCGTGGATATTTATCTCCATTCTTTATTACTAACGTAGACAAGCAAGAAGCAGAACTTAATTCTCCTTATATTTTAATATATGATAAAAAGATATCTACAATAAAAGATATACTTCCTATATTAGACCAAGTAATTAAACAACAAAAATCTATTTTAATTATTGCTGAAGATGTAGATGGCGAAGCATTAGGAACATTAGTAGTTAATAGAGCAAGAGGTATTATTAGTGTTGCTGCAATTAAAGCCCCGGAATTCGGAGAAAAACGTAAAGCAATGCTTGAAGATATTGCTATCTTAACTGGCGGTACTGTTATTTCAGAAGAACTAGGTCTAAAATTAGATAAAATAGATTTAAGTCATTTAGGTAAAGCAGAAAAAATAGTCGTTTCTAAAGATTCTACAATTATCATTAATGGTTCTGGAGAAAAAGAAAAGATCGTTGATCGTGTTAATCAAATTAAAAATCAAATCGATCATGCAAAGTCTGAATATGATAAAGAAAAATATCAAGAACGCTTAGCTAAATTAGCTGGCGGTGTTGCAGTTCTTTACATTGGTGCTGCTACTGAAGTGGAAATGAAAGAGAAGAAAGACCGTGTGGATGATGCTTTGCACGCAACCCGTGCTGCTGTTGAAGAAGGTATCGTAGCAGGTGGTGGTGTAGCTTATATCAGAACTTTAAAATCATTAGAAACATTAAAAGGAGATAATGAAGATGAAAATACAGGTATTCAAATCATCCGTAGAAGTTTAGAAGAGCCATTGCGTCAAATCGTTGCCAATGCTGGTGGCGAAGGTAGTGTAGTGGTTAATAAAGTTCGCGAAGGTAAAGACGACTTCGGATACAATGCTAGAACAGAAACATATGAAAATTTAATTTCTGCAGGTGTTATTGACCCTACAAAGGTAAGTAGAGTAGCTTTACAACATGCAGCTTCAGCAGCTAGTATGATACTTACAACAGAATGCGTAATTTCTATTGATAAAGAAGAAACAAAAGCATCTGAAGTTCAACCCCCTATGTACTAATAAGTTATGTTAAATAGATTTGTTGAGTTATTAGCAGAGATTCAACAAGAAAAAGAAAGTCCCGTTTCACTAAATATTAACTCCAGGGTTATGTTAGTGGACGGGACTAATTTTTACTTGAGATGTTTCCAAGCCAACCCAGTAATGAATGAAAATGGAGAGCATTTAGGAGGGTCTTTAGGATTCTTAAAGTCACTAGCTTCTTATGTTAAAACATTCAAACCTACAAGAATTATTATTACGTTTGATGGTAAAGGAGGCTCTAAAAAAAGAAAAGAGCTATATCCTGAATATAAAGGCAATCGTTTAGCTCCTAAATCTTTTAACAGAGCAGAGATATTTGAAAACGCAGAAGATGAAAGTGCTTCGATGAAGCATCAATTTGTAAGATTAATACAATACTTACGTTGCTTACCAGTATCAGTAATTACTGCAGACCATATTGAAGCAGATGATATGGTAGCGTATTTAACTACAGATATTCTTAATACAAGAAGTAATAATGTAATGATAGTTTCAGACGACAAAGATTATCTACAACTTGTAAATGAGAAAGTTAATGTATATAGACCAGTAGAAAAGCGTTTATATAAATTAGAAGATGTTAAAGTAAGATTTGGAGTGCCTGCAGAGAATTATCACCTCTATAAAGTGTTTATTGGAGACGATGGAGATAATATACCCGGAGTGCCTGGAATCGGCCCTAAGACCGTAGGAAAGATGCCTATTTTGCAAGAAAATAGGGTAGTTGGTTTAGAAGAATTTTTATCTTTTTGTGAAGATAAACAAGATGATAAATTATACAAAAAAATCATTAACAATAAAGACATTATAACACGTAATTATAAATTAATGCAACTACATAATGTAGATATATCAGGTACGCATAAACTATTCTTAATTGATAAGTTTAACGAAGCAGTATCATTAATTAATAAAAACGAATTTATACAAATATTAGCTACGGATAAAGGATATAACTATATTAACGATCCTATTACATTTTTAAACATCTTTAATCAATTAAATATATTTGCGCTAGGAACAAATAATAATTCTTGATCTTTAGAAAAGTATATTATATATTAGAGATATGAGTCAAGATAGATTTACGCAGTACGGAAAGACCTTTCAATTAAAAATAATTGCGGCCCTTATAAAAGATAAAACATTTCTTCAACAAATATTCGATATTTTAATACCTGAATATTTTGATTCTGAAGCTAATATTTGGATTGTAGACATTATTATGAAATACTATCCAGAATATAAAACAGTACCTACATTAGAAGTATTTAAAGTAAAGGCATTAGAACTTACATCTGAACCTTTAAAAATGTCTATTGTAGAATCTTTAAAAGATATATTAAGATATGTTGAAGCAGAAGATTTAGATTTCGTTAAAACAGAATGCGTTAACTTCTGTAAAAACCAATGCATCAAAAAAGCCATTATCGAGTCTGTTGAATTATTACAATCAGGAGAATATGATAATATCAAAAAGAAAATTGATACTGCGATGAAAGCAGGGGCTAATCAAGATATTGGATTAGAATATTTAAAAGATGTTAAGCTTCGTTATGAAGAATCTGCTAGACTAACTTTACCTACGCCTTGGACAGCATTTAATGAATTAGTTGATGGCGGTATTGGTAAAGGAGAACTTATTATATTTGTAGCGGGACCAGGTGCTGGTAAATGTATAGGGCCTAATACATCTATAGATATACAGTATGAAGAGTTGGGTATTGAGATGATTAATTCTCAAGGAATACCTTTTATATTTTGGATTGATCCATTTACCATATATGAAATAGATAATCATAAAATTCAAGGATATGAAGTAATTAACCTCTTACAGGTCCAGGTCCAGGAAAAATAAATATATAAAAATTTTATTATTTATATATTTATAATAAAGAATATGGCATCTGTAAAACAAGCTTGGATTAAAAAATACGGCGAAGTAGAAGGTCTTCGTAAATGGGAAGAACAAAAGAAAAAATTTAATTCTAATGGAACACCCCCTATTACTAAAAATAGAATAGAATATTGGCTAGCTCTAGGATATACTGAAGAAGAATCTAAATTGCAAGTGTCAATTAATCAAAGAGAAAGAAATAAATTTTGTGACGAATATTATTCTAAACGTAATATATCAGACCCTGCAGAAATTTTAAAAATACAAGAAGCTTCGAAATTAAAAAGTAAAAAGGGCTCTAAAAGATCCATTGAATATTATTTAAATAGTGGATTGTCTCATGAAGAAGCTAGTAATAAATTAAAAGAATATCAATCAATAGCCAGTGCTAAGTCAAAAAAGTTCTTAGGTCATTCACATACTAAAGAAGCTAAAATAAAGCAAAGTAATGCTACAAGAAGAAATAAATTAAATGAAATTGCATTAGTAGGTAAAGAAGCATGGTTAGATAAAAATTTTGGTGATCAACATAATAATACCGGATGTGTATCTAAATTAGAAAGATTAATTCAGGAAAATATTAAATCTCTTTGCAAAGATAAAGTATTTAAATTTAATAAAAAGATATCTAATACTTTATATATTGTAGATATTCAGGTTGATAATAAAATTATTGAAATAAATGGAGATTATTGGCATTGTAATCCAAAAATATATAAGTCCGGAGATTATATTAAAAAACCAGGAGGAATGTATCTTGTTGATGACCAATGGAATAAAGATGCCTCTCGATGTAAAGACTTAGAAGCCCTTAATTATTCTATTTTTATTATATGGGAATCGGATTGGAAATCCAAAAAAGATATTATATTAGATCAAGTCATAAAATTTATATATGAAATTAATTAAACGAAATAAACAAGAAACTATAACTATTAAAGAATTATTTGATAAATATCAAATACCAAATACTCCTAATATAGAAGTTATACCTGATATACATGTTAAAGTACTTACCCCATATGGATATAAAAGTATAACATCTTTATTTAGAACAGAAATTCAACAAAAAGTAACATGTTATTTCGGAAATAATAAAACTTTACAATGTTCATCACATCATTTATTAAAGACACAAGATGGGTGGACTAAAGTATTAAATATTAAGCCTTCTGATATTATAGAAACTGAATCAGGTATGACATATCTAAAAGAGTTGAAATATTTAGATAAATATGAATCTTTATATGATATTACAGTAGATGAGGTTAATTGTTATTATAGTAATGGTATTTTATCACATAACTCTACTTCAATGATTAATGTAGGAGCTCATTTATTAAGACAAGGAAAAACGGTAGTCCATTATACAATGGAATTATCAGAGCCTTATGTAGCTCAAAGATATGATTCGGTAGTTACTGGAATAGCGACTGCAAATTTAAAATATAACTTAGAAGAAGTTGAGCATGAATTATCAAAACTAAAAGGACAATTGTATTTAAAGTTTTTTCCGACAAAAACAGCATCTGTAACAACATTAAAAGCTCATTTAGATAAAATGTTAATGCAAGGAGTAAAACCTGATATTGTTATTGTAGATTATGCAGATTTATTACGTTCAGCAAAAGCAAAAGAAAAACTTCATGAAGAATTAGAAACTACATATGAAGATTTAAGAGGATTAGCCGGTGAATATCAAATACCAGTTGTTACAGCATCTCAAGCAAATAGATCTTCCGTAGAATCTGATATTATTACATCAGATCAAGTAGCTTCTTCATTTAGTAAGATTATGATCGGAGATGTTATTATTTCATTAGCAAGAAAAACAACAGATAAGATTGCAGGTACGGGAAGAGTTCATTTTATTAAGAATCGTTTTGGGCCAGATGGATTAACATTACCAACTAAACTTAATATGTCAAATGGTAGAATTGATATGTATCAAGAATCATCTATTAAAGGAAGAGAAACAAAAACAGAAATGGATGAAGACTCAGTAACACGAAAATCATTAGCTACAAAATATTCAGAACTTTTAGGAAATTCTTTGGGATAAAATGTGGCTTAAACAATATTTATTAATACCCAAATAAGGGCGGTTATGTTTAACATCAATTCACAACACATAAAATTTAATTAACAAACAACAATGAAAATTTCAAACAAGATACTCTCCGATATTACTGTATACAGTAAGTATGCAAAATATAAAAGTGAGTTAAGTCGCCGAGAAGATTGGTGGCAAATTGTAACAAGAAACAAAGAAATGCATATTAGAAAGTATCCGCATATGGAAGCTGAAATAGAAAATGCATATCAATTGGTTTATGACAAAAAAGTACTTCCTTCAATGAGAAGTTTACAATTCGGAGGTAAATCAATTGAGCTTTCTCCAAACAGAGTTTATAACTGCGCTTATCTTCCAATAGATGATTACAGAGCGTTTGGCGAAACAATGTTCTTATTATTAGGCGGCACAGGAGTCGGATATTCAGTTCAAAAACATCACGTAGAAAAATTACCGGAAATAAGAAAACCAAATCCTGTAAAGCACAGACGATTTTTAATTGGCGATTCTATTGAAGGATGGGCAGATGCAATTAAAGTATTAATGAAGTCTTATTTTGAAGGCGGTTCAAGTATTTTATTTGATTTTTCTGATATTAGACCAAAAGGAGCATTACTTGTAACTTCTGGTGGTAAAGCTCCAGGTCCTCAACCATTAAAAGAATGTATTGTTAAGATTCAAGGTATTTTAGATACTAAATCTGACGGAGAAAAGTTAACTCCTATAGAAACGCATGATATTGTATGCCATATTGCAGACGCAGTATTAGCAGGTGGTATTAGAAGAGCTGCTTTAATTTCATTATTTAGCGCAGATGATGATGATATGATTTCATCTAAAACAGGTAATTGGTGGGAACTAAATCCACAAAGAGGAAGAGCAAATAACTCAGCAGTATTATTACGTAATCGCGTTACTAAAGAATTCTTTATGTCAATATGGGACAAGATTAAAGCTTCTGGAGCAGGAGAACCTGGAATTTATTTAAACAATGATAAAGATTGGGGAACTAATCCGTGTTGCGAAATTGCATTACGTCCATTTCAGTTTTGTAACTTATGTGAAGTAAATGTAAGTAATATTGAATCACAAGAAGATTTAAATAATAGAGTTAAAGTCGCAGCATTTATAGGAACACTTCAAGCAGGGTATACAGATTTTCATTACTTAAGACCAATTTGGCAAAGAACGACAGAAAAAGAAGCTTTAATTGGAGTTGGTATTACAGGAGTAGGTTCTGGTAAAGCTCAACAATATGATATGAATGAAGCTGCTGAAATTGTTAAAGAAGAAAACGAAAGAGTAGCCAATCTTATTGGTATTAATAAAGCTGCTAGAACAACTACAATTAAACCTAGCGGAACATCATCATTAGTATTAGGAACATCAAGTGGAATTCATGCTTGGCACAATGATTATTATATTAGAAGAATGCGTATTGGAAAGAATGAATCTTTATATACGCATTTATTAATAAATCATCCAGAGCTTCTAGAAGATGAATACTTTAGACCTCATGATACTGCAGTTATTTCAGTACCACAAAAAGCTCCAGAAGGTTCTATTTTAAGGACAGAATCAGCATTAGATTTATTAAGTCGTGTTAAATGGTTCTATACTAATTGGATTAAGCCAGGTCACAGAACAGGACAAAATACTCATAATATATCTGCTACAGTATCTATTAAAGATAATGAATGGGAAAGCGTTGGAGAATGGATGTGGGAGAATAAAAATTGTTATAACGGATTATCAGTTCTTCCTTATGCAGACCATACATATATTCAAGCTCCATTTGAAGATATTACAGAAGAAAGATATAATGAATTGATGGAATCATTAGTTAATGTTGATTTGACTCAAGTAGTAGAATTAGTAGATGATACAGATTTAAGTGGTGAGCTAGCCTGTGCAGGAAATAATTGTGAGATACATTAATACTTTTCGATATTTATTATAAAGTATAATATGAAATTAATGACGATTTTAAAAGAAATAAAAATTACAGGATCAAAGCCTAATGCATTTCTTAAAGTATTTTTAGATATAGTTGAAAAAAAGTATCCTAAGTCTATTTGGAATGTTAAAAGTACAGATCAAATTCAGTCCGTAGAAACAATCGATGATGAGAGGGCTATCATTTTAGCTTGGTCAATTAAAGTACCTGTTGTCAATCCAAAAGATTTAAAAAAACTTTATTATGTAGGACCGACAATACAAGACGCTTTTACAAAAAAATACAAAGGCGTTTTAGGTGACGCTATTAAAATTCATATTGATAATTTATTACGACAGCATACAGATGCAATGCCAGCACTATTTATAGCGGGAGAGAATTGGGATCTAGATGCATGGGAACATATAGCAAGAAAATATAATCTAGAACTAATTGGCGACGATAATTGGGAAGATTATGTTCAGGTAGCCGACGATCCGGATGATGATGAACAAGTAGACGCTCTATTACAAATATTGCCGTAATTTTTAATTACTAATATTTATAAAAGGGAGATAGTATAATATTAAAATGAGACGTAAAGAAGATTGGATTGCAATCCAAAAATAAAAACACAACTATGAAAGTAGGAATTAAAAAATTACACCCAGATGCAGTAATACCAAAGTATTCAAAGCCGGGAGATGCAGGATTAGATTTAACTGCAGTAGAAGTTATTAACGATGAAAGCTTTCAAGTAACTTATAGAACAGGTCTAGCAATGGAAATTCCATTAGGATATGTTGGATTATTATTTCCAAGAAGTTCTATTCGTAATTATGAAATTTCATTATCAAATTGTGTCGGAGTAATTGATAGCGGTTACAGAGGAGAAATACAATTTACGTTTAATAAGAATGGAGGAATACCTTCTAAGCGTTATGAAGTAGGAGACCGTGTCGGACAAATCATCATAATGCCATACCCAGAAGTAGAATTTGTGGAGTTAGATAATTTAACAGAAACAGTAAGAGGCGAAGGTGGGTTTGGAAGTAGTGGGAAATAGTTTAATCTCTGATATTTATATTATATAATATGAGTATGATAAGATTGCGCGATATACTAAAAGAAAATTTAAATAAAGGCTCTTCATTTGACTATGGAGAGTTTTTATTTGGAGATCTAAATGCTGAAGTATCCGATCCTGCACAACTTAAAAAGTTTCTTAAAAAATGGTATACAAAAGATGAAGTTAATACTAAAGATGAGTTAGAATTTTTAAATGATTTACGTGCATATACTTCTGATAATGAGATTGGTAATTTACCAAAATTTTTTAAAATACTAGCACCATTAAAATCTAAATTTCCAGGAATATTAGACCCAAGAAAAACTAAAAACAAAAAAACAAATTTAGTTTATAGGGGAGTATCAATTTCAGTTACTAGCATTTCAAAATACGATCCTAAAATTACTCAAGAGTATACAGAATATAATAATTTAGTTGTACTAAAATTTAATAAAAAATTCATGTCATTTTCAGTTGATTTAGGAGTAGCACATGAGCATGCTACAAATCACGGAGATTATGAAGAGCAGACTATAAAATTAATAAAAAAAGGATTAATTCCTGCAATTATATGTATACCAATAACAGATGTAAATTTATTATTCAATCCGGATTTTATATCAATATTTTCTGAATATGATGTAGAAGAAGAACTATTTTATTTAAATAACATAGTATCTACTCCTAAAATTTTAATACCAAATGAAGTAATAGATACAATTAGAGAAAATATTGATATAATACCTGATAAATATAAATTAGAATATAAAAAAATATTAAAAAATGAAAATACTTTAATTACAAAAAACTCACCTAAAGGACGTATAAAAAATTATGAGATAGATGTTCAGGAGAAAATACAACAATATATTAAAGACGGAAGTGAAGGAAATCTAAGTTTAACTAATACCAAAATAACTCAATTACCTGATAATTTAACAGTTAATGGAAATCTTAGTTTAAGCAATACGCCAATAATAAAATTACCTAATAATTTAACAGTTAATGGAGGCCTTTATTTAAGTTATACGCCAATAACAAAATTATCTGATACTTTAAAAGTAAGCGGCGATCTTTATTTAAATGGGACTCCGATAACAAAGTTACCTGATAATTTAACAATTAATAGAGATCTTTATTTAAATGGGACTCCGATAACAAAATTACCTGATAATTTAACTGTTAGAGGAACACTTGAGTTAAGTAACACACCAATAACATTTCTTCCTAATAATTTAACAATTGGAGGAGATCTTAGTCTAAGTGATACACCAATATCCGAAAAATATACAAAAGAACAATTACAACAAATGTTACCCGGAGTTAAAGGTAAAATATTCGTATAATTAATTATCATAGATATTTATAATAAAGAAACGTATAATACAAATATGATAAATAACATATTAGAACGCATTAAACTTACAAAAGAAGATATTTCTGGTATGATTAATGATGCAAAGAAAGAAAGAGTAACTGATCCAGAAGAGGTAGTTCAAGACACTATTTCAGAAAAGATATTTAGCTCACTTCAAACATTTGAAGCATATATCAAAGACACATATCTATTAAAAAATCAAAGTATAACTGGATTATCTGCTTTATATGATCAAATTATACAAAATGACGAGTCAAATAATTTAATAAATTTATTTAACCCTAAATATAGAAAATCTTTAAAAGCAGGCGAATATCCAATATCATCTACTGAAAGAGAATTATTTGATATTATAGACACTGCAATTAAAATTCCTAATGGACATGCATCTGAATTATGGTTTGCTATAGTATTTAAAGGTTTGGTAGTAGGAGCAAAAGGAGACACGCCTGATGTAGTAGTTGATAATAAAACGGTGTCTTTAAAGGCTTATGGAAATGCGATTTTTGATTTTGGATCTTTAGACCCGGAGACTTCAAAGCATTTAAATTCATTTTTGACATTAGCTCAATTATTAACAAATCTTGACGTAAATAAATCTAAAGGGCAAATTGATATAAATAAAATTTTAGATGAATTAGAAACTCCAGAAATGATGTTTCAGGTAGAGGATATTTTTCAATTAGCCCAGACTTCAGATATACCAATTATATATAAACTTGCTGCAAAACTAGAAGATTTATTAAATAAAGAAGATCCGAACAAAAGCTTAAATAATTTAGTAGTTAAATTTTGCAATGATATTGATAGATTATTAGAAGCAAAAATAAAAAAAGCTGATTGGTGGGCTTTGATTGTAACTGGCAATAAAACATTATATTTAAATAGTGCTGATTCGGTATTTAATTCAGTTAGATGTAAAAATTATAGATTATCTAATGCTATAGCACAATTCAAAGGAGATCATATTTTTATAAATGGCACTCAATTAGAAACGGCAGTTACGACAAGAAAAAATAAAGTATAACATATATATATAAAATAACAATAACATGAAAATAACACAATTAAAATCTCTTATAAAAGAGAGCATTAAAGAAGTATTAAAAGAAAATGAAATTAATACTATTGATTATCAAAAACTAAAGAAAATATATACTTTAGCTAGTAAACTTAAGTTATATGAACCTTATATTGTTGATGAAACAATAGAAGATATAAAAGCATTAGAAAATGCAGTAAAAACTAATGATGAGTCTATATTTGAAACAATGGAAGAATCACAAGTTGACACGTATGAGTTGTCAGGTCTTGCAAATTTAAATCCAGAACAACAAGCTAGATGGAAAGGCATTGACATTGCTTTACGAGAATTATCTCGTATAATATATAAAATGGACTTAAACCTTATAGGTGAAAAATTCAAAAAATTAGCAGTTGCTATAAATAACTTTAAAGATCCAGTTATGCAAGAAAGACGTAAAATGTCTTTAAAAGAAAATAGTCCATTAGACCCTAAATTGGCTGGTTATTGGGTTTTAAAAAGCAATAATCAGGCTATAAGCATGTATCCTTCGAAGCGAGAAGCAGAAATGGCATTTAAAAATCGCGGAACAAAATACGGAAGTCATGCATTAAATTCGAATTGGAAAATTGTACCAGCAGAAGAGTTTGTTTCTACTACCAATGGTATATTAGATAAACATACCACGGGTCATCCAGATTATAAATCACCTTATAGACGCCCAAATAAAGAACAAGATAGACTTGATCAAATAGCACATTTTAATAGAGAAATGGAACGTTAATCCATTTACAACATACATATTAATAAGAGCCTGCAAAATATACCAACTGCGGGCTCTTTTACTGTTATTTTAAAAAACATTAGGAAATATGAAATGTATTACTTATATTTAAGTATATTACAAATTGATAAAGTTTATGGGTAAAAAAAGAGGTTATGTAGATCATTTTAGCAATGCTGTTAGATCTTTTGAAAATGAAATTATTAAGTTTGAAACTAAAAAAGAATTAGAATCAAAAAACTTATTAGGACGTAAAATTCATGACCCAAACTATTTATATAGAGTGGATGAAATATACTTCAATACCATTAAAAACAAGAAAAAATATAGCATTAATAACTAATATGAAAAAATTTCAATCAACAAAATTATTTGACGGTTACAGTTGTGTATTTCGTCAATGGAAAGCAGAAGGAACTCATTGTAGATTCTTACATGGATATGGAGTATCATTTCGTATAACATTTGAAGGTGAACTAGATGAACGTAATTGGGTTTGGGATTTCGGAGGTATGAAACGAGCTAATGGTCATATTGATGGTAAGAATCCTAAAGAATGGATGGATTACATGTTTGATCATACGACTATTATATCTGAGGACGATCCACAAGTAGAATTTTTTAAAGTTATGCACTCTAAAGAAATGATACAACTAAGAATCATACCAGCTACAGGAGCAGAACAATTTGCAAAATATATTTATAATAAAGTAAATAAATTTGTTTTAGAAGAAACTAATGGCAGAGTTAAAGTAGCTCAAGTTGAATTTATGGAAAATAATAAAAACAGCTCAATATACTACGAAGATAATATTAAAATAAATAATACAAATCAAACAATTAATCACGAACAACATTACGGTTGTTAACAAAAAAACAAGTTATGGCAAATTACAGTAAACAATGGGTTGAAAATAATGACCCCAATGGTATCGAATGGGATTTTGATATCTTAGAAAAAGCAGATTCTTTACAACCGGATACGTATGTACCAGAGATATGCGAAGGTTATGGATTTATTGCAATCGGTAGAAGTGTTGATAATGAGATAATGTTGGCAATGCCAGTACCTTCATTACCTGATGATACCGAAGAGCAATTTCGATGGACATCATATAATGAAATAATAAAATGAAATTAAAAAGGCTTTATAATGAGTTACTTTTAGAAAGATATGTTAATATCACAGATAGTTCTGACAAAAGAAAATACGGTCAGTTAGTCTGGGACATGCTCCAAACTTCATACGAAGACATTGGCGGATATAAAGGCGCATCTTCTATAGATGAATTAATTGAAACATCGAGTCTATGGAAATTAGTACGCAAAAACGGCAAAATCGTAGCTATATCTTTATATAAAGATTTTAAAGGAAGAAAAGGAATCGGCGCTGGTAGTGATGGGTCTGAAGAAGGTAAGAAAGCACTTTATGATTTATGGGCAGAAGATTTAAAATTAAATAGAGCATGGACAGAAGTATCTGGAAAAACGGAGCATATTAAACTTAAACATGGGTATAAACCAATTCCTAATAAGTATGCTGCTGAAATTTTAAATAAAGAAATTTTAAATCTTAACCCAGATGGTATACATTACACAAGATTAATAGGCGGTGTTCCATATGAAAAAGTAATCGTAGGTAAAATAGCCGGGTATGAAAATATTGAAGACTTTAAATATACAAAAACATATACAAAATAATGAATATAATTTATATACATGGATTTAAATCTTCCGGAGATAATGATAAATCCAATCAACTTATAAAGTACTTTTCAAAATACGGGCCTAAGGTAAACATAATTAGTCCTACATTATCAGCTAATCCTAAAGAAGCAGTAAGTACATTATCTTCAATTATTAAAGGTACTAAAGGTCCTGTGATTGTTGTAGGCACTTCATTAGGTGGATTTTATGCTTTATATTGCGCAGCTAGATTTGATGTACCAGCATTTGTAATTAATCCTTCCTTAGAACCTCATATGTCTTTAGCTAAAGATATAGGAACACATACTCGTTACGGAAATGGAGAACCTTATGAATTTAAGAAAGAATATTTAGATTCGTTAAAGTTTTTATTTGATACTATTCAATCATCATCTATTACATCATCAAATTTATATTTTTATATTTCTTCTGACGATGAACGTTTAACGTTTGATAAACTAGATCAATACTTCCCGTATAGAAAGACTTTAAAGAAGTTTGAAAATGCAGGGCATAGATTTTCTAGATTTAACGAAATATTACCAGATATTGAAAACGTTGCAAATGAATTAAATTTTATTACGGAAGCTTTGAAAAGAAATAAAAATTTATTATATATTTAAATAAATAAAAAGTTATGAGTAAAATAAACACGGACAAACTACTAATTAGTAGTGATTTTTATAGTGTGCAAGGCGAGGGCATTTCATCAGGAATACCATCATATTTTGTAAGATTAGGAATATGCAATTTAACTTGCGGAATGAGTAGAGCATTCACTAACAATTTAATGAAAGATAAATCATTAGAGGATGGAGAGATCTTTGAGGGTGATTTACATAAGGAAGGTAAAGCAACATGGACTTGTGATTCAACATCTCAATGGTTATGGAGAGGTGAAGATAAAGAGTTTCAATATCTAATTGATCAATGGAAAGAGCAGGGTATCTATGAACACATTAAGAATGGTACTATTCATATCATTTGGACTGGTGGAGAACCTACAATTAAGGGACATCAGGAAGCTATTGTTAACTTTATCAAGTACTATTACCAACAAAATTCATCTCCAGAAACATTATACTCTGAGATAGAAACAAACGGTACTCTATACATTGAAGATGCTTTATTTGCTAGGTTATCTCAAATTAATTGCTCACCTAAGCTATCCAACTCAGGTATGACCGAGAAACAAAGAATAGTTCCTGCAGCTATTGAACGCATAATGGAACACGATAACTATCAATTTAAGTTCGTTATTTCAACTGAAGATGATGTAAAAGAGATGTTTAGAGACTTTATAGAACCATTTAAGATTCCTTTGAAGAATGTAGTAGCGATGCCAGGAATGGATAGTCAAGAACAATATCATGAAAGAACTCATTTTATCTTAGAAATGGCTAAAAAGTATAAGTTCAGAGGATTAACAAGATTGCACATTGCGGCATGGGACCGGGTAATTAATGTATAACTTTCTTGGAATAAAACCTTAGATGTCAGATATTTATATTAAAGATATTAATATGAAATATAGTCATCGAAAAGGAATTTCATTAGAAAATGAATATGGTATTTCTAAAGCTAATGATATACGAAAAAAATACTCAGAAGCGGCTAAGTTACGAACTTATAAAGAATATACTTATACATGTGTTGGATGTAACAATTCCTTTATTAGTAATAAACAGTTAGTTACATCCAACAAGTATTGTAGCGAAGAATGCCAGATTAACAAATCAAATCTTAAAATCGTACAATGTGATCAGTGCAGTAAAAGCATTAAAAAGAGGGTTTATAAAGATAAAAAATATTATTTTTGTTCTAGGACTTGTTATGGTATTTGGAAAAAAAGTAATTTAATACCGCCTCAAAATGAACTACGTAGAATTAATTCAAATTCTGCAAGTGCGATTGAAAAGAGAAGAAAAACTAGTATAAAGTCTGGTATTTGGCATGACCCAACTATATTCGTTAATGGTATGAGTAAAAAAGAGTATACTAAAATAGTTAGACGGCTTACAATATCAAAGAGACAAGAATTACAAAAAATATGGGATGGGACTGATTATTATACAGGAGAATATATTAGAGATAACTTTAATTTACATTGGTCACATGGAGATTACCCTTCAGTCGATCATAAAATATCAATTACGGAGGCGATGAAATTGCAATTATCACCAGAGCAAGTTTGTAATATTGAAAATTTAGTATATACAAAAAAACGAATCAATTCAATGAAACGAGCTCTAGGACATGATAAATTTATAGAACAAATTAAAAATAAAAAACATTAAACGTATAAGTTATGAATAAAGAACTACAAAATGTATCACAAATGATATCTGCAAAAATGGCAGCTCAACAACAACTGATAAACTTACTTTATTCTCAAGTAATAGATCTAACAATGATGTCTAAAATTGAATTAGGTGATGATATAATTGATGAGATTAAACGATTACAAAATATAATAGATAAATAAAATAAAATTATGAAAAGAACAACAATACTAATTGTAAAATGGCTTGCTAATAAACTTGGATATAAAATAGCAATGCTCAAAGCAACACAAGGAACGACTACAATTGAAGGAGATAAAGATCTACTTAAATATGTTGATATATCAGGTTACTTCTTAAAAAAAGAACCCCTTAAAAGAACATATCCTAAATTTGTAGAATCTGAGCCTATTAAACCACTAACGCCTAAGCAATTAAAAGAATTAGGAATAACAATCAATGTAGATGTGACAGATTGTAAAAACTTCAAAGAAGCATCTAAGGTACAAGAGCAAATTATTAATGGAGATGTTAAAATTAATGTTATAAAAAAATAAAAATATGAAATCAAATTTAACAGAAAAATTATTATCAATTTGCGGAAGTGCAGACAAGGCTTATGGTTATAATAACATTGAAAAAATTACGCAACTAACCGAAGAACAGCGTGATCAAGTAGAAGCAGAGTTAATCAAGCATTTTGAGTTTGATAAAATTATATGGATGGAACTACCTGCTGGATTAACTGAAGATAAACAAAAAGCAATAGTTGCAAAGTCTATGAAAATATCAGATTCAGACAATCCAACTTACAAACATAAAGTAGGATATATTTACACTTTAAACTTTACTCCAAAAATATATGAACCGGGAGAAATGTACAAACCAGTAAAAGATGGTTGTGTATTTGCACCTACAACATATAATCTAGAAACATTTGAACCAAAACAAAGTATTACTATATCTTGGTCACCTGAATTTCCTCAAAACATTGATGCACCTATCAAAACATATGAAGATGATAAACAAATGATTCGTGATATGTTAGAAAAAGTATTGGACAATCCTGAAGAATATAGGCCAATTGGATATACAGGTTGTATAGTAAGATTTGCAGCAGTATAAACCAAAAAACATTAAACGTATAAGTTATGAAAGAATTAAACAAATACTTAGATACCTTTAATATAATAATTAAAGATTTATCAGAATACCAATCTAATGTTAGATTAGGTGGAACATTGGTTCTAAAATTATTAGGATTAAATTTTTCTAGATCTGTAGGAGATTTAGATATAATAATAGTCAATCCTACAAGAGATCAAAAAATATATTTAAAAGGATTAGAGTTTTTTAATATTAATGGCGGTTCTCCCGGAGATAATAATTTTAAATTTAAGAAATCAGATTTATATCTAAATATATTATGTATTGATAATTATACAGGTAATATAGGTTCATTATATTATACTTATAATAATGTTAAGTATCCTCTAGTTCCTATAAATGAAATAATCGAAGCTAAGAAAAAATATGCTCGTAAAAAAGATATGCAGGATTTTATAATGTTAAAAAACGAAAATTTTAATATATAAATGTTTCTTTAAAAGAAAAATATAATAAAAATATAATTATGAGCATTAATAAAATAAAATATAACACTCTTTATAATCAATTAGCAGAGTCTATTGATTTTGAAAATTCGACACCTATTACTTTAAAATTAAATCAAGATGTTAGATTTAAAGTTAAAGATTTAGATGTTGGAGTAAAAATAGAAAAATTTGACCATGATGGAAAAATAATGTTTCAGCGAGGATCCATTCTATATAATAAATTCAATCCTAATACATATTATAATATTGGATTTGATATTGAAGATTCTACAATACAAAAATATAAAACAGACTATAATACATTAGCCAATATACTAGGAATAGTAGTTAAATCAACCTTAGAATGGATTAAACAAAACAACCCAGATGTAGTTACTGTAATACCATTTGGTAAGAATGATATTGAAGCTAAAAAGAAATTAAGTATTTATGCTTCTATATTACATGGTAATGAATCTTTATTAAATAGTATTGGATATTATTGGGATACTAGTAAATTCATGGGTAAGCTAGGGCTATATATAGCTAAAATTAAATAAACATTAATAAATAAAATAAAGTTATGATAACAAGTAAACCATTAGGAGATAGAGTTTTAGTAGAAGCTCTTCCTAAAAACGAAGAAAAAACAACAGAAGCAGGATTTTTTATTCCTGACTCGGCATCAACAGAAGATGTAAAATTTACAACAGTAGTAGCCGTAGGTGATGGCATTTTTACACAAAGCGGAGCACCAATTCCTATGTCTGTAAAAGTAGGAGATAAAGTAGTTCTTCCTCCATATCATCAAGGAAATGATATTAAGATTGACGGCAAAGATTATATTATTTTAAGAGAATCTGAATTATTAATGGTTCTGTAATTTGGTTTTTACAGTTGTTTCTCTTATATTAATGATATGACAAAGAAAAATTTATTCTATTTTGGGTTAGAACCCTTAAAAGCAAGATACACTTATCAACTAAGTACTAAATGGATGCCGGAAGCATTTAATCTTCAAAACGATAAAATTAATTTTATTGATATTCCAGGCGAATTTGATGAAACTCAAGAAATTAAAGTAGGTGCAGTATTAGATGCTGTAGGTAGAGGTAAGTATGCAATGAGTCAATGCGCTAACTTTCTATCATTACTTAATGAAGGTAATGTAAAGAATGGAGATATTATATTCTTGCAAGATTTTTGGACTCCGGGTATTGAAAGTATTTTTTATGCTTTAGATCTTTACGGTTATAAAGATATTAAGTTTTACGCTCGTAATTGGGCTCAATCTTCGGACGAATATGATTTTACCTTTGCAATGAGAAAGTGGATGAGACATTACGAATTGGGGCTAGATAAGCGTTTAAGTGGTATGTTTGTTGGAAGCACCTTACATAGAGACTTGTTAAGAGCTGATGGATTTACTTGTCCAATACATGTTGTATCTATGCCGGTATCAGCAGATGAAATAAGAAGTAAAGTTCCAAATTGGAAAGAAAAGTTACAAGAGCCAAAGAAAAAGGTAGTTATGTTTTCGTCAAGACTAGATAAAGAAAAAAATCCATTCTTTATGCTTGAGGTAGCTAAGAAATTCTTAAGTGAAGATATAACGTTTGAATGGCACGTTACTACATCTGGTAAATCATTAAGAAGTATGCTTCCGGGCGTTATAGATGCTTTTAGAGAATATGCTGCTAAAGAACCTAGATTCAAATTATTAGAAGGATTAACTAAAGAAGAATATTATGAAGAATTAGCTTCGAATGCTATTATCTTTAATTCTTCTTTACAAGATTGGGTATCATTTACAATTGTAGAAGGTACAGCATTTGGTATTGATGTAGTATATCCTAATTTTAGAGGATTTCCAGAACAAGTACCAGCAGATAGAATGTATACTCCTTTTGATATAAATTCAGCAGTTAATGTTCTTAATAATACTGTTGCTGATGTATATTATGGCGGAAGTACTAATTATGGTATTGTTGAAAGAAGCGACTTAGGAAGAAGAACAGAAGCTTGGATTGTAGCTAATAATCCTGATTTCGAATTAAATATTTGGCATGAAGCTGAATTATGTGCAGAACTATTAAAAAAATAATGATGAGATTTATGTGCTAACATCATATATATTATAAATACATATATGATATGAACACCATAATATGCTTAATATGCAATAAAGCCTTTAAATATATTAGTAATACACATTTAAAGACGCATGGGATTACTCAGCAAGAATATAAATCTAAATACCCAGATGCTGAGTTAAAAACAGATGAACTAAAAATTAAGTGCGGAGATAGGGCACGTGGACGAACATACGAAGAAATTTATGGAGTAGATGTCGCTAAGAAGTTAAAATCTCAGAGGTCAAGTTCGGCACGAAGTCAAATGAAGTCATTTGAGCAAATTGAAGTTCGTAGGTTAAAATGCGGCGCGCCAGAATATTATACTGCAGAAAGAAGATTGAATATGTCAAAGGCAGCACAATGCCCTGATTTAATTCAAAGACGTAATGAGACGATATTAAAAAATATTGAAAATGGTAAATATTCTTCAAAAATCCTTGGCCGTCAAAGTAATATAGCCAGGTTATATATTAAAGAATATCTAAGACAATATAATATATCAGAAGATAAGTGTTATTATGATGGGGGTGGCATTAATGGTAATGAATATTATCAAGTAATATTTAATTCAATAACAAATAAAAAAAAATCCATAGCTTATGATTTAGTAGTTATTAACTCTGGATTGCATGATATTCAAACAATTATAGAAGTTAATGGTCCATGGCATTATAGATTAAGTGATGTATTAGAAAATCCAACGTTACCGGCATGCCCATTAAAAACTAACAAATATACAAGATTAGAATCTTATAATATTGATGCATTAAAAATAAATAAAGCTTTGGAATTATGCGATAATGTTTATATATTTTGGTTAGACTCAAAAGAATTAATTCAAGTTAAAGAAACTATACAATTATTATGAAAAGAAAAATCGTAGATAAAATACTCATTTTAAATGAGAATGAAAAACAAGAAATGTTAAATGATGCCGCAGAAGCTTATGGAGAATTTTTAACAGCTTTAGGCTTTGATTATAAAAATGATCCACATATGACTGATACACCGATGCGCGTTGCAAAATCATTTGTTAATGATTTATATAAAGGTATTTATCAAGGACCTCCTAAAATTACAGCATTTTCTAATACAGATAGATATGATGGAATGGTGTTTCAAGGTAATATAGATGTAAAATCTACTTGTTCACATCACGCGCTTCCTTTTGTAGGTAAAGCGTATGTTGCATATCTTCCAGCGCCTAATGGTAAAGTAATTGGATTAAGTAAATTAAATCGCGTTGTAGATTATTTTTGTCGTATGCCGCAGGTCCAAGAGAACCTAACTATGCAAATCTCTGACTACTTAGATAAGACTTGTGAGTTTAACTTAGGAGTTGCAGTAATGATTAAAGCAGGTCATCAATGCGCTTGTTTAAGAGGTATCCAACATGATTCGACAATGATTACTTCAAAATTAACAGGAGCATTTAAAGACGATGCTAAAGTAAGAGAAGAATTTTATAATTTCGTTAAGAACTTAAAATAAAGTGGCTCAATACAATACAACCTTAACAGAGAGATTTCCAGTAACTGGCACTAAAGGACAAATCGGAGAAGAATGGCTTAAATCAATATTACAATCATATGGTTATGAAGTAACTGATTATGCTGGTCAAGTAGAACATCAAAAGCGCGGTTATGACTTTAGTATTAAGAAGCCAGAGTGGTTACGAGAATATTATCTAGACTGTAAAAATAATTTGTATTGCGATTGGGACCATCATTTTAAAGTAGAGATTCAAGATCACGGAAAGCTCGGTTGGTTCTTTTCGAGCCGAGCTGACCGAATCTATCATGTAAATACATATACTAACACTTATGTAATGTATGATTTAAATGAAATGCGAAAGTTGGTAGTAGATGCTTTATTAAGTAATAATGATACTTTATTTAAGAAAGTAAATTATAATGGAGCAATTCTTCTGCAGTTTGATATTACTCAAAACAATAAAGGATTATATCCTATAACAATAAAAAAACATTAACAAATGTATAAAAACGTATATTACAATAGAGAACAAAACGAAGTAATTGTTTGGGATGATAAAAAAGGTCGTCTTAATTTTAAGTATAAGAAATATGCTTATATCAAAGCTCCGAACGGAAAGCATACTGCTTTAGACGGTAATCGTGTAGAAAAAGTATATAATTGGGATAAAGAAGATGAACAAAGAGGTATTATATATGAATCAGACATAAGACCTGAAATACGTGTTTTAATCGATAATTACGGTGATACAGATGATATTTCAGAAAACATAACTACATTGTTTTTTGATATTGAAGTATCAAAAGGTGATGGTTATTCTACCCCATGGGATGCAGATAACGAAGTAACAGCAATAACTTTATATGATAATATTTCTAAAGATTGGAATGTATTATTATTGGATAAAGAACATCTTACAAAAAATAAAAGAACAGATAAGTATATATTCGAAGCATTTTCAACAGAAAAAGACTTACTAAACAGATTCTTTCAGCTTTATCTAGAAATCAGTCCAGATATTTTAACTGGATGGAATATAGATGGATTTGACGTCCCTTATATTTATAACAGAACTAAAAAGCTTCTAGGGGCAAATGTTGCAAAGCAATTAAGTCCAGTTGGAGTAGTTTCAAAAGACTTTCGTAAAGATAAAATGAATATTGGAGGTGTTGCTGCTTTAGATTATATGTACTTATATCGATCATTTACTTATAACGAAGAACCGTCTTATGCTTTAGAATTTATATCTCAAAAAGAATTAGGACGTGGAAAGATAAAGTATGATGGAGATTTAGATAATCTTTATAAAACAGACTTAGAGAAGTTTATTGAGTATAATATTAATGACGTTCAATTAGTTGTTGATTTAGATGAAAAGCTTGATTTTATTACATTAGCAAGAAACATTGCTCATAAAGGTCATGTTCCTTATGAAGATGTATTTGCATCAAGTAGATATTTGGACGGAGCTTGTCTTACTTACTTAAATCGTTTAGGAATTATTGCAACTAATAAACCTTTAAGAGAAGAAAGTGATGAAGAAGAAAATTCTGATGAAAATGGATTTGAAGGAGCATTTGTAAAAGATCCTAAACCAGGATTATATGAATGGGTATTTGACTTGGACTTAAAAGCTCTTTATCCTTCGACTCAAAGAACAATTAATATTTCTCCTGAAACTAAGGTATGTAAGATTGAAAATTGGGACCATACAAAATTCATGAAGAATGATGAAACTTATGTATATAAGTATAAATCTAAATCTTGGAAAGGAATGGAGCTAAGAAGATTCTTAGAAGAAAATAACTTTTCTATCTCAGCTGTTGGCGTAATATATGATCTTAAAACAAAAGGATTAGTTCCATCTATCTTAGAAAAATGGGATACAGAAAGAACAGAATATCGACAACTTGCGAAGAAATATGGAGAAGGCGGTAATGAAAAAATGTATCGTTTCTTTGATTCACGTCAGTTAACTATGAAGATCTTATCTAATTCATTATACGGTGTATTAGGTAATGCTGGTTTTAGATTTTATGATATCGACAATGCTGAAGGGACGACATTAGGAGGTAAAGCAGTTATTATGCATAAAACGTCTTATGCTAATGAATGGCTAAACCAAAAATTAGGAACGAGCGGTATTGATTATGTATTGTATATTGATACAGATTCTGCATTCTTTTCAGCAATGCCGTTAATTAAAAAGATGCAAAGAAATCAAGGACGTGAATTAACTAAAGAAGAATGTTCAGATATTACTTTTAAATTAGCCGTAGCTTGTGAAAGTGTTATTAATTCAACTTTCGATGATTTTGCAAAGAACGCATTTAATGCAACAGAACATTATTTCCAAACAAAACAAGAATATGTATCTGAAACAGCAATGTGGATTGCAAAAAAGCGATATGCTCAAAAAATTATCTCTGAAAAGGGTGTAAGTATATCTAAAATGACAAATGGTAAAAAAGAATATAAACTAGATGTAAAAGGATTGGATGTTGTAAGATCTTCATTTCCAAAAGCATTTAGAGGATTTATGTCAGGCATTATTATTGATATTCTTAATAAAGCAGAAAAGCAAGAAATCGTTGATAAGATATTTGAGCTTAAAGATTCATTACCTTCATTAGACATTTATGATATTATGACCATCTCTGGTATTAAAGAATTAAGTAAGTATCCTTGTAAGAAAACTGGGTCTATATTTAAAACAAGACCAAAAGGTATGCCTATTCATGCAAAGTCTGCTGCTAATTTTAATGACTTATTAGAGCACTTTAAAATTAATTCTATGGCACCTATTAGTGACGGAGATAAAATAAAATGGACTTACCTAAAACCTAATCGATTAGGTATCGAAACTTTAGCTTTAACGGGCTTTAATGATCCAATGGATATCTATTCTATCGTTAAGGAATATATCGATTATACGAGCATCTTTGAAGCTTCCTTAGAAAATAAACTTAATGATTTCTTTGGAGCATTAGGTTGGTCAGAAGTGCCGAAGAATAATTACGGAAAAAATTTCTTTGAATTTTAATTAGTTTTTATTATATTATAATATGCAAGATTTAAAAACAACAGTTATAGTTAGCGTTAATGTGGATGGGATTCATAGATGGGAATCTGCAAAAGATATATTTCCAGAAGTAGGATTCTTATCTGACTATCACAGACACATATTCACATTTAAAGCTTCGTTAGAAGTATTTCATGATGATCGAGATAAAGAATTTATAATGTTTAAGCGCGATATTATAGATTATCTTAAAGAAAAATATTATAATGAATCTTCTCGAAGTCATTTATTTGATCATAGATCTTGCGAAATGCTCGCAAAAGAAATACTTAATGAATTTGGATGTAATTGGGTTGAAGTTTGGGAAGATAATGAAAATGGTGCGCGTTGCGAATTAGTATAATGAAGACGATATATATCTTAGACAGTAAGACTATTGAATTAAAATATATACGTAATTGGCAAAATAATCTTCGAGATTGTTTAGAGGAGTATATACAAAAGAAATCACTTAAGTATCAAGTAAAGACTCTTTATGATATTCAGCCAAATACATTATCAATTATAGATAATAGTCCATTAACATTTAAAGATATTGTAAATCAACAAGCTTCGCAGTCTACTAGATTTGCGGAGCTTTTTTACAATAAAGAAGTTCATCAAGGAGATCATTTTATTTTTATGGATGCCTGGAACCCTGCTATTTTTCAGTTACGTTATTTATCTACAGTATATCGTACGCCTGTTTGGATTCATGGATTTTGGCAATCTGGGTCATTTAATAAAACATCATATCTTTCATTTGCCAAAACATTAACATGGCAAAAAAATGCAGAACGAGCTTTAGTAGCTGCTATTAATCATAACTATTATGATAGTGATTATCATTTATCTTTACTTAAGAGCTTATTTAAAACATTCGGAGCAAAGCATTTATTTAATACTCCAGGACGAGTTCAAAAAGCCGGACCTCCAATGGCTCATGTACGTGATTATGCTGAGCAATTTAAAAAAACAAAGAAACGTGATATGATTTTATTTGCCGATAAAGGTACGGTAGATCGTAACATGATTATTTTTCGTGAACTGCAACGAGCATTGCCTCAATACGAATGGGTATGTATAGAAGATAAAATGCCAAACGAAACTCAATATCATGGATTATTAGCTTCTTCTAAATATGTGTTAATCTTAGATTTAATTGACTCTTCTTCTATAACAGCCTTTGAAGCTATAATGCACGGATCAATACCATTAGCACCTGACAGATTAAACTTTAAAGAAATAGTTCCAGAAAAATGGAGATATCCTTCACATTGGACATTAAGTTATTTAAATTACACGGAAAACTATACAACAATTATAGATTATATCAAAGACCGTATGGAGAACTATGATATATATAAAGAAGGTATTGAAGAATGGGCGAAACATTTAGATACCAATTATTATAGAATAGAAGCGTTAAAAGATAATGTTTTTTATTTGGAACAATAATTATATTAAATATAAATATGAAAAAATCAGAACTTAATCAATTGATCAAAGAAGAGATTCAACTAGCAGTATTTGAACAACAACTAACTGAATCTAAGCTAACAGACTTTTTATCAAAGATTAAAGCAGCGGCAGTAAAAGCTGCTAAAGCTAACTACGAAGAAGCTTCTAATCACGTTAATATAGATAACTTAACTACTAAGCCCCTTCCACAAGGAGCTATGGAAAAAGCCCAAATGGAGTTAGAAACAGACTCACAAAGCTTAAATGAAGGCTTTGTAGATAGACTTAAACAATTTGCAAAAGGTGGTTTATTAGGTGGAGGGATAGGTTCTTTTGTAAGTGGAATATTATCTGTTGCAGGTGGTTTACAGTATATAGACAGATCATTTAATCAATGGTATTATAAAACAATACAAGGAATGGCTGAATCAGATGTAATGAAGATTATGGTTGATATGTATGGTGCCCAAGCAGCTGAAGGAAGTATTTGGTTTAAATTAGGAATGTATGCATTTTTTGTATTCTTTACCATTGCAACCCTTTCGTTTATTACTTTATACATAATAAAGAAAACCGGACCAGCGCCGGTAGATAAATTTGATAGTTTCAATAAAAGACCTAAAAAGAAATTAAAAGAACAAGATATATCTGGTAAAGCATATCAACTTGCTAATATATTATCAAATTCTATTGAGCAAATAGATCCTAATCTGTCATATGTAGATTTAGCAAAAGCCGTTTCTATTATATTAAAGGAAGATTATGGTACACATTTATATAAGTCATTTATTGAAGAATTAAAAAATAACTTAACAAATAATTAAGCCCGAAAGGGCTTTTTTTATGTTCATACATTAGGATATATGAAATAATATCTTTATATTATATAAAAAATAAGTTATAAAATGGATTTATCAAAAATCACAGCACCAAACCCAAACAGAAAGCCATTATTTATTCCTTCATTATCCGCAGGAGGAACAGCAGCTTCTTTAAAAAAGAATAGAGAAGTTGAACCTGGTTTAACAACTAGATTTTATGCGGAAGATTTTCCAGAAGAATTTCGCCACCCATACTTCTTAATTACGGCAGGGCATTTTTATAAAAAGATGGATGCTCGTATAACATTCGGATTAGAGAATGTATTTACATTTGGCGATTCTGGAGGTTTCCAGATTGCATCAGGGGCTATTAAATGGGATGTAGGTATTAGAGATCAAATCTTAGCATTCTTAGAAGAAAATTCAGATGTTGCTGCAAATTTAGATATTCCGCCACGTATGTCCTATGAAGGCAAGTTTCAAGAATCATTAGATTTTAGTTATGATAACTTTAAATACTTTGCTAATAAGCAACAAGGTAAAACTAAATTTTTAAACGTACTTCAAGGAAATAATCCTAGTCAATGGAATTTATGGTATGATACCGTTAAGCATTTTGATTTTAAAGGATGGTGTGTTGGAGGTAGTCGTAGATTAGTAGATTTTATTTATACTATTGCTTTATTCTTAGAGAATCGCGAATTTGAAAATCCAAGAAATGAATTTATTCATATGCTAGGTATTTCTAAAGTATCTGATTTTTTTGTACTTGGAACTTATCAAGCGCTTTTAAATAAGCATTATGGTGGTAAAATTCAATTAATGACGGATAGTTCTTCGCCAGGACAATTTCCAGTATATGGAGATATTATTTTAGCTCCGAATTTTGGAACATTAAATTGGACGCAAATGCATGTTTCTAGAGATATTAAGTATACAGAAACAAAACCAATACCTGTTCTTTATCATACACCGGTATCTAAAAACTTTACAATGGGCGTAGTTAATGATTATAAACAAGAATATTATGACAGAGCTACTATTCAAAATTTATTAGTATTTAATAAAGGTATGTATGATATTGCAGATTTTTGTTCTGGAGATGTAGAGTTATTACAAGGCGTTGTTCCTAATGATATGTATATTATACTTAAATCAATACATGAAATGTTCGATCAGCCAGATAATGCATATAAAATTTACGAGAAGTATAGACATTACTATGTAAATTATGGAGGAGATTGGGTTCCTAGCCAAAACAGAGAAATTTTAAGTAGTTTCTTTGAAAATTAAAATAAAATCATTATAATTAAGAAAATAAAAAATAAGTTATGCAAAAAGAAAAATTGGTATCGTTTATCAACCGCTATTATTTAGCTGGTAATACCGACAGTGTTAAGTTAGTTGTAAAAGAAGGACAGTTATTATGTTCTTTTATTTCCGCAAATCAAAATGTAATTGGAGAAGTTACATTACAATCCGTTGATATGGAAGATGCAGAGTTGGCAGTATATACTACGAGTCAATTATTAAAAATGCTTTCTGTATTAGATGATTCAGTAGAGATTAAGTTCGTTAAAGTTGTAGATAAAGTATTCTCGATGATCGTTGAAGATAAGAATACATCGATTACTTATATGTTAGCGGATTTATCTGTTATTAAAGCAGTTCCAAAAGTAAAAACACTTCCTCAATTTGATGTGAGCATTAATATTACTAAAGAATTCTCTGAAAAATTCTTAAAAGCTAAGAATGGTATGCCAGAAGCAGAAAATTTTGCGGTAGTATCAGATGCAATAGCTTCAGAAATCTTACTTAACTATTCGACAGTAAATACTAATAGAATTAAGTTTAATGTTGAAGCTACATCGCATAATAAATTAAGTGCTACTTGTTTCTCTGCAAATATCTTTAAAGAAATCTTAACTGCAAATAAAGGAGCAGAATCAGGAATATTTGAAGTATCTGGGCAAGGATTAGCTAGAGTTACTTTTGCAGGTAAAGATTTTAATAGTACGTATTATCTTGTACAGCTTTCAATTCAATAACATTATATCATGATAAACACAGCAATTATACACGAAACAAACAGACTTAAAGAATCATTTTTAAAGAATATGAATATGTCTGTTCCAAGTTATGTAATCGGTGCTAAACAGCACTTTAGATTTGTAAATTGGATTATTGATGAATCTTTAGATTCTAACTTAAGATTAGTTAATGATATTACAGCATTACCAAACAAACGTAGTGATGTAGAGACTTTTGAAGAATATAAATCTCGTCAAAAGATGCAAAGATTATTAATGAGATATCGTTATATGTTTACAACCGACTTAGCTTCTAAGAATGTCAATTAGTATATATCAAGAACACGACATTTTTTGTGAGAAGTATCGCCCCGTAACCATTAATGATTATATTGGGAATGAGCATATAAAAGAAAAGATAGGGCAGTATCTTCAAAAAGAAGATATTCCTCATCTTTTATTATATGGGCCTCCAGGTACTGGTAAAACGAGCTGTGCTAAATTAATTACTAACACCTTTGGATTTGAAACTCTTTATATTAATGCTTCTGATGAAAACTCAGTTGATGTTATTAGAGATAAGATTAAGTCTTTTGTAAGTACGATTAGTTTTAATAAGTTTAAAGTAGTTATTTTAGATGAAAGTGATTATGTCACGATTAATGGACAAGCCGCTCTTCGTAACTTAATGGAAACATTTAGTAAACATGCTCGTTTTATTCTTACTTGTAATTATGTAGATAGAATTATTCCTGCTATTCAAAGTAGATGTCAAGTATTTCAAATCATTCCTCCTAGCAAAAAAGAAGTTGCGGAAAGAATAGTAAAGATTTTAAATAACGAAAACATTATATATGATATTAAAGATGTTGCAACATTAGTTAATGAAGGATATCCTGATATCAGGAAAGTTATTAATCTTTGTCAACAACATTCATCTAACGGAGAATTAACTATATCTAAAGGAATTGCAGAACGCGGAAGCTATGCAATGAAATGTATTGATATTCTTAAATCAGAAAAGAATCCTAAAGATTGCTTTACGAATATTAGACAAACAATTGCAGATGCTAAGATAAAAGATTTTGCGGATTTGTATAGATTAATGTATGATGAAATTGAATCATATGGAAGTGGTCATATAGGGCCTATTATATTAATCATTGCTGAATATCAGTATAAGGATAGTTTTAGCGTAAATAAAGATATCAACGTAGCAGCGATGTTCGGACAAATCATAGGAGAAATTAATAAAAAATAAACAACATGGAAAATTTAAATATAAAACTATCAGAGCAACCAACAATGACGTGTGCTGTTTTAGATGAAGAGCATAATTTATGTGAGAATACTACATTTTTTCCGGTGATGTTTTTTAAAGAATTATCACCTATGATGTCTCCGTCAGGAAAAGAAGAACTTATTCCTGTAGAAACATATAGATGCAGTGCATGCGGCTCTATTCCAAGTAGATTTCCTCAACCATAATGGCAGAACAAGAAAATAAAAGAGTAAGTGTATTTAATATTGTGAAAGTGATGACCACAACAGAAAGAAAGTGGTCCGATCTTAGCGATGAAGAAAAGAATGCAGTAGAGCCTTTCATGATTATTATGATTCTTTCGATGCATCCTGATTTATTAGAGATATGTAATGAATTTCAACGTTATGCCATATCATCAGATTTATCTCCTAGGGAAGTATATACGTTCTTTAACGAGCTATTACCAAAGAGAAGTTATTATAGTACTTGGATAAAGGGAACAAAGGATAGTGCTTATAATGATCATCTAACTAGCTTAATCGCCCAAGAATATGAATGCTCGAAGACTCAAGCATATGAATACTTAAATATCTTAACAGAATCTAATAATATAGAGGCGATTGTTAAAATAGTTTCTAAGTATGGATATACTGAAGCACAAGTCGAAGCTATTATATTAAATAAAACAATACCAACAGCTAAGCCAAAGAAAGTAGCTGCTAAAAAAACAAAAACAACTAAATAAAATGGATTATACTTATATATTAGTATTTTTTATAATGATGGCTACAGATTATTTTTGGGGCATTTATATTAAAGCAATGGCAAAACATCAAGCCATCAAAGCTTCAATATTCGGGGCTTTAATTATGTTATGCGGCGCATTTACTGCTATTAGTTATATTGAAGATCATTGGGCATTAATACCAGCAACAATAGGAGGTATGATTGGAACATATGCATCAGCCAAATACAGTAACTTAGATAAAAATGATGGGACAACAAACTAAAAAACATTCGATACTCGAAAGTATTACTAATACTGGTATTGGAATCTTAACAACTCTTATCTTTAGCCCTATTATATACAGTATGGTTGGAATGAAATATACTTACAGTCAATTGGGAATGGCTACAATATTATTTACATTCTTATCAATAGCACGAGGATATATCGTAAGAAGATTCTTTAATAAAATAAAATAAAAATGACAACACCAAATAATAATTACGAACACGTTAATCACCCTAAGCATTATAATACATTCAGTAAAGAAGTAATTAATATGATGATAGATATTTGGGGCATTGAAAAAACAATTGCGTTTTGTGAAATGAATGCTTTCAAATATAAAATGCGTATGGGAGATAAACCAGATCAACCATTAGAGCAAGACGCTAAGAAAGCTTCTTGGTATATTAATAAAGCAAAAGAATTAAAAACTAAAATGGATATTTACGGTACTTTAGAACCAATTACGGAGGTATTATATGATAAATCTTAAAGATAACTTAACAATTGTTATTCCGTGTAAGAACGAAGGAGTTGGATTAGCAAATACATTAGTAAAATTACTATCCATGCATAGTTGTAATATTATTATAGCAGATTCTTCTACAGATGATACATTAGATTATATAGATCAATTAGTTGCTTTAGGTATAAATGACATTAAAGTAGTTAAAGGAGGTCTTCCGGCAATTGCTCGTAATAATGGATTTAAAGAAGTTAAAACTCCTTATGTTTTATTCTTAGATGCCGATATGGATGTAACTGATGTACCTTTACATTATATAGTATCTAAAATGATTATTAATGACATTAAGTTAGCTACCTGCAATATAACTACCTGGGATATGAAATATGCTTTAGTATATAAAGTATTTGATTTAGTTCAGTGGATTATATCATTCAAGTCGCCATTTGCAGTTGGAGGATTTATGCTTTTTAATTCAGAATACTTTAAGGAGTTGGGTCAGTTTAATGAAGAAGATAAGTTTGCAGAAGATTTTCATTTATCGATGAAAGCTAATCCAAAATATTTTAAGATCTTTAATTTCTATGCTAGCACTTCCTCAAGAAGATTTAAAAATAAAGGAGTATTATATATGTGTATGTTAATGATAAGATGTTGGTTTAACAGACATGATGATACATTTTTCAAAGAAGATTATAATTACTGGCAATGAAATATAATACAGTAATAATATCAGATCTGCATTTAGGAAGTAAAGCATCGAGAAGAGATGATATATTAGATTTCTTAGATAAATTATCTACAGAAACATTAATCTTAAACGGAGATATTATTGATGGGTGGTCTTTACAAAGAGGAAGTAAATGGACCAAAAAAGACACTAAGATCATTCGTAAACTATTAAAAATATCTGAAACAGGTACTAATGTTGTTTGGCTTAGAGGTAATCATGATGAATTCTTAAAAGACTTTATTCCATTTGATCTAGGAAATATTAAGATTGTAGAGTATTGGATTCATCAAAGTAATCAAATTCGTTATTATATATTTCATGGAGATATATTAGATGTCTTTATTACAAAAGTAAAGTGGTTAGCTTATATTGGTAGTATTGGATATGATATTGCGCTTTGGATAAACCGTTGGTATAATCGTTGGAGAGCATGGAGAAAATTACCATACTATTCAATATCCAAGGATATTAAAAATGGTATTAAGAAAGCTACGAATTTTATAAATGATTTTGAAATAAATGCTGTTAGATTAGCAAAGGGAAAAGGATGTCAAGTAGCAATATGCGGACATATTCATCAACCATCTTTAAAAGACGAATATATGAATTCTGGAGATTGGTGTGAAAATTGTACGGCATTAGTAGAAACAAAAGACGGTAAATGGAAATTAATAGATTATCACAATAATAAATAACATGGAACTAATAAGTACACATATATGTAAAGCATCGGATATTGGTATTCATAACAATATGTTTGGAGGTACATTAGTCGGGTGGGTAGATGAAGCTTCTGCAGTATATTCTGCTCAAATTTGTGATACACCCAGAATGATTACTATAAAAGTAGATGAGTTTATCTTTAAAAAACCCACGAAGTTAGGAAATATTATAAAGATTTATGGAGAAGTATCAGAATTCGGAAATACTTCTATAACATTATATATTGAAGCCAGAAAGCATAACGTATATACAGGCATTCAAGAAATTGTAACTCATACAAAAATGAAGTTCGTACGAATTGATGATGAAGGAAATCCAATTCGTATATCTAATCGAGTAAAAGAACGTTATTGGAAAAGATTAAAGCAGTTCGGAAAAGGACTTCTTTCTACAGAAGAACGTATATTAGAGGATGAAACTAAAAATAATACATTGAATAACAGTACTTTACCATATCACAAAGATTTTTATTTGTAAAGAAAAATTAAGATAATGGCAAAAAACAACAAAGAAGAAATATTAAATAAAAAACCTTCTAAAAAAGAAATTATTCTTACAGACGAAATAAGCACTGATACATGGGTTTATAATGACAAAGGACAACTTTTAGAAGTAAGAATAGATTGGGATAAAACTTATCTTAAAAAATATAAAACAGATATTGAGTATCAAGAATCATTACCTAAATCTAAAAGACAATATCTTAACCCAGAAAATGGTAAGTTTGTTGGATATGCTCGAGCGAAGTCTTTAGGATTTTTTGAAGATGGTGATGAATAAACTTTAATGCATTAATAATAAGGGACTTAGGTCCCTTTTTTACTTTTTATTTGGAAATTTGAATTGTTTTCCTTATCTTTAAGTATATTAGAAAATAAAGTATGAAAAGAACATTATATTCACGCGCGACCACAGGAAAGATTTTAGAATGGACTATTGAAGTCGAATCTAATAAATATCGTACGATATCCGGTTATGTAGACGGAGTTAAAACAACATCAGAATGGACTGTTTGCGAGCCTAAAAATATAGGAAGAGCAAATGCTACGACAGCAGAGGAACAAGCCATTAATGAATCAACAGCTATTCATCGTAAGAAAATGGAAAAGGGCGCATTTGAAAATATTAATGATATTGATATTCCTATTTATTTCGAGCCAATGTTAGCTAATAAATGGGAGGATTATAAAAATAAAATAGTATTTCCAGCATTTTCTCAGCCAAAATTAGACGGGATAAGATGTATCGTTAAAAAAGATGGTATGTGGACGCGAAGCGGTAAACCTATTATATCTGCCCCACATATATATGAATGTCTTAAACCGTTATTTGAAATTAATCCATATCTTATTTTTGACGGAGAACTTTATGCTGATAAATTTGCTAACGATTTTAATGCGATATGTTCGTTAGTAAAGAAAACAAAGCCAACAAAAGAAGATATTAACGAATCAAAGGAAAAGATTCAGTATCATATATATGATTTACCAAGTTATAATGCCACATTTGTTCCAAGATTCCAACATCTTCATAAAATGCTTACAAATTATCATGAGTCTATTGTTGTTGTACAAACAGAGCAAGTAGACAATTTTAATGATGTAGATGCCTTCTACGAAGATTATATTTCTTTGGGATATGAGGGTCAAATGATACGATTAGACGCTCAATATGAGCATAAAAGAACAAAGTCTTTATTAAAGAATAAGTCCTTTATAGACGAAGAATATACGATCATTGATATTGAAGAAGGTAATGGAAACAAAGCCGGAATGGTGGGTTCTTTTGTATTTAAGAATGCTAATGGCAAAATATTTAATGCTTCTCCTAAGTTTAACTGGGAAATATGCCAACAAATGTTAAAAGATAAAGAATCGTTAATCGGAAAAGAAGCTACGATTAAGTATTTTAACTTAACACCTGATAATATACCAAGATTTCCGTACGTAATAGCGATACGAGATTATGAATGAAAAAAACTTAAAAAAGATTAGGAAATATGAAATGTTTTCTTTATCTTTAAGTATATTAGAAATTAAAATTAGTTATGATAAAATTTTTCAAAAACAACCCACTCCTTTTAGGATTCGTACAAATTTCGATTAGTATTTCTTTATTAGAATATATTATTTTGCCAATGCTTAATATGTCTAGCACATTTATGTTCTTTGCAGGTACAATATTAATATACTTCTTAATTATGGCCAATTGGTATACATTTAAAAAACTTATATTAAATAAATAAAAACAAAAATGAAAAACAAAATCAAATCAGTGTTAATGGTACTGGGTGCCATTTCATTACTTAGCTTAGGAAGTTGTGCGCGTATTGACGCTGGACATGTAGGTATGAAAGTTTCTTACTTTGGAGATGACAAAGGAGTAAATGACATTGTGTATGTTACGGGGTGGACATTTTACAATCCTCTTACATCAACAGTTATTGAGTGGCCGACATTCGTTAGACACGTTGAATATATAGGAGAGCATGGGTTCGTTGTAAATTCAAAAGACGGAAGCGAATTTGCCGTAAATCCTATTATCAATTATAGTATCGTACCAGATAAAGCTCCAGATATCTATAGAAAATATCGTAAAGACTTAGAAGATCTAGAAGTAGCATTTTTAAAGACAACAGTCCAGGACGTATTTCGTGTCGCGGCTAATGAATTTAATGCAGATAGTTTAATAAGTAATAGACAAAAGTTCGAAACATTAGTAATGAAAGACTTACATAGTCGATTAACTTCAGAAGGATTTATTGTGCAGCAATTAACAAGTAACTTAGTATATCCGGAATCATTTAAGAATGCGATTAATGCTAAGAATAATGCAGTACAACAAGCCCTTCAAGCTGAGAATCAAGTAAAAACAGCAGAAGCTCAAGCTAAAATTAAAGTAGCTCAAGCAGATGGTGAGGCTCAAGCAATGTTAACGACCGCTCGTGCTGAAGCAGAAGCTAATAGATTAAGACAAGCAACTTTAACGGAGAATTTATTACAGCAACAATTTATTAATAAATGGAACGGTGCATTACCAACATATGGTCAAGTACCAACCTTATTTAAATCTATTCAGTAATAAATAGATAACTCAGATGGCGTAAGTGGGAATGAATACCACAATTGGTAACGCCCTATATTGGTATAGGAGATGCGGGTTCAAGTCCCGCTCTGAGTTCAAAAAAATAGTCAGGTGGGCGTAATGAGGGGATGGTTCCCGAATCCGAAAAACACCACGGTCCATAACCATTTGGACGCGAGAAGTTATAAGGTTGTCTAATCCGTCTTGAACGGTACTCGGTTCGAATCCGACCCTGACTACTAAAAATAAAAAATATGAAAGTAATATTCTTAGATAACGACGGCGTAATATGCTTAGCCAATAATTGGGGCAGCCGTGTTAAAAAACGAAATAGTTGGAGCGACTTAACGCCCTCAATGAGTTCTAAAGAAATGCCTGTTGAATATCGTTTCGATAACTTTGATGAAAAAGCTATTAAAGTACTAAATGAAATTATAAAAGAAACTGGTGCAGAAATAGTAGTTAGTTCTGATTGGAGATTATATGCAAACTTAGAAGAGCTAGGAGAATATTACCTGTCTCAAGGTATTATTAAAGCACCTATTGCTGTTACTTCAAGAATTGAAGATATAGACCCCGGAGCATGGAATTTATTAAGATATAGAGCAGATAAAGAGCTTGAACGTTCAATTGAAATATTGGATTGGCTAGATAAGCATCCAGAGGTAACGAATTGGGTCGCAGTAGATGATTTAAATATGTCTGTTAAGTATTTATCCAATAATTTTACTCATAAAGATGGTTTAGATAAAAAACCAGGATTAAAGAACTTTGTGCATACACCGAGATCTAATGAAGGGATAAAACAAAGTGGCATTAAAGAAAAAATAATAAAATACTTAATATAATGCATGTACTTTTTGAAATACTATTAATCATATCCTTAATTATAATACCTTACAAATTAGGATATACAGCTTTATCTAAAGTTAACTACTCTAAAAGTGAATTGAACTTTGACTTTATAGAAATATGGGCATTAGGATTAGTGATGATAATATCATTAGTTATTATTTATGTTTCATGCCGTTATGCAATAGTTAAGTTTTTAGAAGAACTTTACGTGCAACTTAATTAATACTAAAAGATTAGGAAATATGAAATATTTTTATTATTTTTAAATATGAGTAAAAGAGACCAAACAGCTGTAGAATGGTTAGTTGAGCAATTATACCCCTCAATTAGTTTACAAAGCAAATATATTGAAGAATTAAAACAACAAGCCAAACAAAAAGAAAAAGAACAAATAACAGATGCTTTTTATTCGGGATATGAAGATAGAGATTTGTTTAAGCATAGTGATGATTACTATAATAAAATGTATGAGAGAATTAATTGGCAAGGCATTCTATATATAGGAGAAGTTGATGGCGTTAAGATATACTATGATAGTTATCATCCTGACCAAACATTAACAGTAGAACTGAATAAAGATAAAACCGAAATGGTTTATATTATTGGTCCTTATGATGATATTACAGTGTTTGAAGGCATTAAAAAGAATATAATCGTATCAGAAAAACCGACGAATATGATAAAAGCTATATCAGAATTACAAGATCCTTATTCGCCAACAGCTAAATGGATAACAGCTCAATAATAGATTAGTATGAAAGCAAATGAATTAAGAATTGGTAATTTAGTTGATTTAGGTAATAGAATTGCTAAGATTATTGAAATAAATAATTTATCTTGTGTAGTTGTCGATTTAGAAGAAACACAAGATACAATAGAGGATTATGAACGAACAAAACCAATACCATTAACAGAAAAGTGGTTGTATAAATTTGGGTTTAAGGATATAGATAAAAGCGATAATGATTATATTACATATACTGATTCAAACCACGATTATTATTTACAATTAGATGTTAGGAGAAGGGATGGAAAATATACAATTTTAGATAATTCTTTTGATGATTTAAGAGATTTTTCAATGGTAGATATTAGTTATGTTCATCAACTTCAAAATATTTATTTTGTTTTAACAGGTGAAGAATTAACTTTAAATAAAAACAAAGATAAGTAGATAGAAAGTTATGAATAAAGAACAAGAAGGTATTATTGAGTTGGTTGGTCAAGAATATACTAAATGGTTTTATGATAATGCGGTTCCATCTGTTAGTGGTAAGCCTATATTAAATGGGGAATGGATATTAACTAGAGGTGAATTCATCAACAAATGTAAAAACGATTCTGAGTTCTATGAAAAGTGGGGATTAAAGATTGAAGAAAAGGAGTTGAGTTTGGAAGAGAGATTATTATTGGCAGATAAAATTTGTAAAGAAATTAGACAAGATTTATATACATACTCTTTCAATAACCCAATATATACTGGCGGTATAGACCAAAGACCAGATGATGTAGAAAGACATCATTTACTAAATGACTTAAACATACCAACCAAACTAATCACAATAACATACAACGATAAAAGGATAGAAAGTTATGAGTAATCTTAGAACTATAACTCTTACAAATCCATCATATACTTTTGTTGGAATATATCCTAAACTTATAATAAATTTTGATACAGATAAAAATGATACTGAATTAGATGGGATGATTGTTGATGGTACT